>Ga0316204_10005451_pt1 | contig 20964 bp, 16 predicted proteins | sample 6monrhotite_MG_2_FD_205661 | JGI IMG/M metagenome (GOLD analysis project Ga0316204, IMG submission 205661) | Microbial mat bacterial communities from mineral coupon in-situ incubated in ocean water Damariscotta River, Maine, United States -... | ecosystem: Environmental > Aquatic > Marine >... | reverse complement strand
GCTCTGAGACTCTAATTTCTTATTCAGTGATTTTGAAGTACTTCTCACCACCCATTTCGCTTAGGTAGTCAGCCTGATTTACCAGCTTGTTCAAAAGTGGGTTGCTATCAGGATTTCCTTCGCCAATCAGCTCATCGTTCTGATTGTATACTTTAACCGACTCAGTGATCTCCATCTCTTCGAGCACAATCATTTCTTCAAGTTCCACATCCATGGCTTCTTCAGCGAAGTAAGTATCGAACTCTGCCACTAAAGCAGCTTCTTCAGCTGATACATAAGTTGCTGCTTCAGAAGAGTTGGCGGCAGCTGCCTGAAAGAGAGTGACCATTGCCAGTGCTACTGCTACGATTGCACTGAGAGTTTTTTGAGTTTTGACCTTTGAGCTATTCATGACCGTGTTGTTTTCGAGTTTCTAACCTTTTGTTCTTTTTCGCTTTTCAGCTGACCTGCCAATATATAGCCAATACCTGTGCCAAGTTTTGTAAGTGACTGAAAATCAGTGAAATGATAACTATTCAATAAAAGTGTCCGAAAATATGTGTTACGAAAACGTACACTCTTCGAGCTGTTATAGAACAGTTTTGAAACGATTTTGGCACACCTGTCGGACCGCTGATGCAATGAGGTGATGCTGATTGGGTTCGTTTGAAGGTCAGACGGGTTTAAGGCATTCTCGAATTGCTTAATCCAAAACCTTCTGGAAGAAAAAATGGCACTGACTCTGCGGACGGAGTCCTGGTCCCCATTTGTGGTCACAGGTTCTGAGAACCTGCGACAGATCCCTGATTGGTGAGTCAATAACATTGAGAATGTCCCTTAGCATTAATGAAAGGATCCTTCGCTTCACTCAGGATGACTTGTTACGGTTGGGGCCTCTACCTGTCAGACCGTTGCGACCAGGAGGTGATGCTGATTGGATTCGTTTGAAGGTCAGACGGAAGAGGTAAGTCTCATAGTAAAGCGTATGAAACAGAACTGAGATATTTCGCTACGCTCAGTATGACTTAATAAATAAAAAGCGGAAAGGAGCAGAGAGTTGACTTTAACAAGCTCAGGGATCATGTCTGAGAAAATTGGGTATCCGAATCTCCTGCAATAAACACTGACTCAAATAAAACCCTCAGCGCTCTTAGAGCCACTCTGCGCACCTCTGCGGTATAACCACCAAGCCTGAGTTATGAGTAAACGAGAAAGGGCCGATCCCCCGATCAGCCCTTTCAACCAAAATTAACCCTAACTATATTACTATTTGCTGTACTAACGTACTATGAAGATTGTATCGCTCAGAGTAGCTCTTTAGCTCTGAGACTCTAATTTCTTATTCAGTGATTTGGAAGTACTTCTCGCCACCCATTTCGCTTAGGTAGTCAGCCTGATTTACCAGTTTACCCAAAAGTGGGTTACTATCAGGATTTCCTTCGCCAATCAGTTCGTTGTGCTGATTGTATACTTTAACTGACTCAGTGATCTCCATCTCTTCGAGCTCGATCATTTCTTCAAGTTCCACATCCATGGCTTCTTCAGCGAAGTAGGTGTCGAATTCGGCAACCAATGCAGCTTCTTCAGCTGATACAAATGTTGCTGCTTCAGAAGAGTTGGCAGAAGCTGCCTGAAAGAGAGTGACCAATGCCAGTGCGAAAGCTATGATTGCACTGAGTGTCTTTTGTCCAGACACTAATTGAAGTGACATTGTGCGTGCTGTATTTTGAGTATTGACCTTTGAGCTATTCATGACCGTGTTGTTTTCGAGTTTCTAACCTTTTCTTGTTTTTAGCTTTTCAGCTGACCTGTCAATATATAGCCAATACCTGTGCCAACTTTTGTAAGTCTCTGTAAATCAGTGATATAATGACTCTTTAGTAAAAGTGTCCGAAAATATGTGTTACGAAAACGTACACCTTCCGAACTGTTATAGCACAGTTTTGAAACGATTTTGGCACACCCGTCAGACGGGTGGGGCGATTTTTATAAGTAGAGCTCTCAGTTTGAAAATAAGATTCTTCACTTCGTTCAGAATGACTTATAAGGTGAGAAGGACAATGCCTCCTCAGAGTTTCCTGACTTCTACGCAAAAGCTACGATGTCCAAGACGGATAACCCTGAGGGATGGGGGAAGTAGTCTGTCTGTAAGACCGCTCAAAGCGGTGGGTTGGATGGTGATTCAGGCTAAGGTCAGCGTAGCCACCTGGTATAAAAAACAACGGTCCGGCTACTTTGAGCAACCGGACCGTGTATAGGTTTAGAGAGTCAATGTCAATTATTCATACCGTAGCGACCTTACCGGGTTGATAGTAGCAGCTCTATAAGCTCGGTAACTCACCGAGCCCAGGGCTATGACAGCCGTGCCCAGGAAGGCCAACACAAAGGCCAGCGGTGTGATGGGTGCGCTGTAGGCAAAGCCTTGTAGCCATATGCTGGCACCCCAGTAACCAAATGGAGTAGCCACTACAGAGGCAATCACAATCACCCACATGAACCTGGAAGAAAGCATGACCATCAAACTGTTCACATTGGCACCAATCACTTTTCTGATACCAATCTCCTTAGTCTTCTGCTGCGCGATGTATGTAATCAGGCTATAAAGCCCCAGGCAACCAATGGCCAGTGCCAAAATGGCGGTGAAGTTGATAAAGCGGTAGATCAAACGGTCTACTTCATAATCACCAGCCAGCTCGTCAGAATAATCAATATAGTTGGGCGTGTGATCCGGGTTGGTAGTCAGGGCCACCTTCTCGAAGTGTGAGGCTACAGAAGAATAGCTGCCCTCTCGATACCTGATAAAGCCCTGGTTATAACCAGCCCTTTGTGGTTCAAATACTGATGGCCTGATCTTGCTCTTGAGATTATCTGTATGGAAGTTTTTCAGCACACCTACCACTCTGGAACGCTGACCATTGGTGGTCAAGATTTTACCCAAAGCCTCTTCAGGAGTACCCCAATCCATTTTTTCTACCAGTAATTCGGTGACGATTACATTGAGCGACTCATCATTGTAATGAGCAGTGGTAAACCAGGTGCCGGCTGCCATCTCCAGCTCAAACAGGTTTTTGTAGTCAATGTCAACCAATTTATAGTCCACATTATAGTTTCTTCCTTTTTCATCCAATGGGTCAGATACATCTGTGCCCCAGGCAAAGAAGGCATTGGGCCCACCGGTGCCAAAAGAAACGTCTTGTACATTGGGGTTTTCCTTCAGGCGTGACTTGGCAGCATCAATGGTGGCCTGGCTATGTCCCCATCCGGGTAGAAAGCTGGAAATCATCATGATGTTGTCCGTCTTATAACCCAGGTCCACGGTTTCGATGTATCGGAACTGCGAGCTAAAGATGAGCAACAAGATCACCAGCACTTGAGAAACTACGAACTGGAAACCCAACAGGAAGTTGCGGATGAGGGCTTTCTTACCTCTGCCTGAGCTTGCTTTGCTCCTCAAAGCTTCTACAGTATTAAACCTCGACAGTATGGCTACTGGGTAGAAACCAGCGATGAGGGTGATAAAGATGATCATTACGATAGTAAATACTATTGACTGCCATTGCAAAGCCAGGTCGAGCGTTACCATCTGTATGAGCTGGTTTACCTGATGAAGCAATAACTCAGCAACCCATAAGGAAATAAAGGCGGCAAGGAATGAGAGGATACCCAGCTCCAGGTAAAACTGTGTACTCAACTGTTTTCTGCTGCTTCCCAGCACTTTTTTCACACCTACTTCTTTGCTGCGTTTCAATGCCTGTGCAGTGGTGAGGTTGATGAAATTGATGCAGCAAGTGATGAGCACTATGCCCCCGATGACCATCAGAATGTACATGGTCTCATTAGACACGGTGTAGTTCACACCATTGCCATATTTATCATCGGTATGCAGTGTTTTCAAAGCACCCAGGTGAAAGCTGAATTTCTCTTCAGCCCCAGGCCCCAGGGCTTCAGCATTATTGGTGACGATGCCCTGCATTTGCCCGGCCAACTGCTCTGGGTCTATACTTTCTGGCAGAAGTGCCCAGGTGGTGCCAATGCTCATGGCGCCCCAGGAATCGCGTACATAAAACTCTTCGACATTCTTCATCATGTCGATGTGCGCCAGCATCACATAAGGCAGGTTGGTATTCATACGCGCATCTTTCACAATGCCTCGAACAATGCCTTGATCTTTTCTGGCAAAATCGATGGTTTTACCTATAGGGTCTTCATCACCAAAAAACTTTTGGGCCGTGCTTTCAGTCAGCACCACCGCTTTGGGGTCATCGAAAATGGTAGCAGGATTGCCCGATACCCACTCCTGGTCAAAAAGCTTCGTGAAATGCTCATCAACAAACAGGATATTAGGTTGCTTAAACTTCTCATTGGCAATAAAGACATTGACCGTCATGGGACCAATGGTGCGTGACACTGCTTCAATCTGGGGGTAATCAGCTCTGAGCACTTTGTGAAGTGGCTCAGGAGTTTGGCTGCCATATGAGGTGCCCCATACTTGCTTGGCCACAAAGTTCACACGGTACACCTGATCGGCATTGGTGTGATGATGATCGAAAGTATACTGATAGTGTACAAAAGTATAGATGACCACACTGATGGAGATACCAATGATAAGGCTGAGAAGGTTGATGGTTGAATTGGCACCGTTTCTCAGGATATTCCGAATCGAGGTTTTGAGCATTATTCTGAACATGACTTATAATTTTGATCTTTTTCTCTGTGCCAATTAAAAGACCATTGTCGTACCAAAAAGTGTAAATCGCTGTTTCACAGTGTTATAGCGGCATTATGAAAACTGGCGGCCACAGTTAATGTTTCGACCTGAAACAAAAAAGTGTCCCGATTGGGAACACAATTTTGTCAAAAGCGAGAATTTAGTCAACTCCCTATTCATACTTAAGTGAGTCAACTGGGTTTTTACGGGCAGCCTTGATGGTTTGACTGCTTGCCGTAGCCACGGCTATCAACAGGGCAATGGCACCTGCTGTGAGGTAAGGCCACCATACAAAACCAATGCGATAGCTGTAGTTATCGAGCCAATTCCCCGTGAAGTAATAAGCAACGGGCCAGGCCATTAGCGTGCCGATAAGGATCATGTATAGAAACTCCTTTGTCAGTAATGTGGTAATTTGAATGGTGCCAGCGCCCAACACTTTCCTTATCCCAATCTCTTTAATCCGCTGGTAAGCGCTGAAAGAAACCAGGCCAAACACACCCAGGCAGGCAATGAAGATGGCCAGGCCGGTGGCTACCGTAAATACGTTTAAAAACCTTTCCTCTCCCACATAGAGGTTTCGAAGGTCATCGCTGATTATATGATAGCGGAAACTCTTATGGGGGTCGAAATCATTCCAGGCTTGCTCTACAAAGCGCAGCGTTTCAGAGAACTGGGTGGAAGCAACACTGATAGTAACATAATTTTGTGCTTCGCTGATGGGAACAAATACAATGGGCTTGATGGTATTGTACAAAGACTCAAAATGGAAATCTTGCGTAATGCCTACTACATGCCCTGTGATATCGTCTATCCGAAAAGCCCTGCCCAGTACCTCGTTATTTTCGAAAAGCCCCAATGCTGCTTCATTGAGTATGATAGATTGATTTACGTCTTCATCCCGGTCTCGATGAAAATACCGGCCTTCTTTGAGGGCCACCCCCATGTCTTCCAGAAAACTCGGCTCCATCCATATGACAGACAGGGTGATTCTTTCAAGAGTTGAATCGGGTTCGTAAAAGTTGAAAACACGTTGATTGTTTATATCTCTGCCTACCTGTCTGTTGGACGAAGTTATTTTACTAATGGCAGGGTTCTGTTCCAGCGCAGCCCTAAGCAGGTCAAAGCGTTGGCGATTTTCACTGCCTTGCAATGAGAAGGTCATGGTAGTATCCACATTGAGTCCATAGTTCTTATTCCTCATAAAATTCCACTGGGTATAGACCATAATGGACCCGATGATCAGAAATATGGAGATACCGAACTGTACCACCAGCATGCCTTTGCGGAAGCTGAAAACCAGGCTTTTCCCTACCTTACCGCCTTTTAACTGTTGTAATGAACTGAAGGAAGAAAGGTACAGTGCTGGGTAAATGCTAGAAAGTAGCCCTAGTACCAAAGAGCAGCCAACATAGAGTGCAATTCTAACAGGATGATCCATAAAACCCACTTCAATGGACTTACCAGCAAGCTCATTGAAATAGGGTGTAAGCACTTCGGCTAAAAAACCTCCTAATAAAATGGCCAGTGAGGTGACAGCAAGGGCCTCCAAAACATATTGCCTGACCAACTGAGACCTACTGGCACCCAACGTCTTCATAATGCCCACCTCTTTGGCCCTTCGGGTAGCTATGGCAGTTGCCATATTCACATAATTCACAGAAGCTATAAAGAGAATGGCCAGGGCGATAATGGAAAAGATTTGCACATTCTGGCGGTTGCCATTGGCCTCCAACTCACTATTGAGTTGCGAATCGAGATGGATCTCAGTGAGGTTACGGGTAAAGTAAGTGAGCCAATTGGTGTTTTCGCCCACATGCTTTTTAATAAAAGCAGGCATGCTTTGGTCAAAGGCTTCTATATCGTAACCAGGTGGTGTTTTAATATATGTATAGCCCGAATCCCACCCCCAGGAACGAACCATGCCCCGAGGAATATAGGGTCTGGCCGTGGCTACTCCTACAATGAAATCCATGTGGAAGTGACTGTTTACTGGTAAGTCTTCAAAAATGGCGGCTACCTCTAGCTTTAGGTCGCTGCCTCCATAAAACTGATTTAAGTTGATGATTTGGCCAATGGCCTGTTGGTTCCCAAAGTATTTCTCTGCAATAGATTCAGAAATAATGATGGAGTTGACGGTACTGAGCGCCTCTGCGGTGCCATTGAGAAATCGGAAATTGAAAACCTCGAAAAATTCATCGTCTACCAGGTGAATGCGGTCTTCATAGTAGCGCTTGTCCTCAAAGGTTACATCAGTGTATTGAGGGCGAGTGAAAAAGGTCACATGCTCCAGCTCGGTGAAGTCATTCCTTAATCGTGAAGCCAATGCTGCACTGGTACTGGCAATAACTTTTTGATTGTCGCCCAGAGGCACTGATTCACTCACACGGTAGATACGGTCGGCTCCATCGTGAAACTTGTCATAGCTAAGTTCATGACCAATATAAACTACGATGAGCAATACACTGCATAGGCCAAGGGTGAGACCAACGATGTTAATAGCAGCATAGGTACGATACCTGAGGATGCTGCGAAGTGCTATTTTGAGTTGATTTTTGAACATGGATCAATCTTGTTTTAGGGTTTGTGCCGGGTTTACCCGAGCGATGCGCAAGGCTTGAAAAGTGATGGTGGCCAATGACAGCAACAAGGCAATGGCCGACCCTATAAAAATGCTATCCAGCCCGAAGCTGGTACGATATTCAAAGCTGTTGAGCCAGTCTTGAAGAAAATAATAAGCCACAGGACTGGCTATAAGACTGGAAATAAGGATGATTATTACAAACTCTCTGGAAACCATTTGAACTATGTCCTTAATGCCGGCTCCCAGGATCTTTCTTATGCTGATCTCTTTGATTTTCTGGCTAAGCACAAAAGTGGCCAGGCCGAATAGGCCGATACAGGCTATGACAATGGTTATGGTCGAAAAAGTGAGGTACACCTGAGCCTTCTTGGTCTCAGACTCATAGACCCGGGCAAAGTAATCGTCAATGAATAATGAACTGAACGGTCGGTCTTTTTCTATCTCCTGATAGACGGTTTTTAGCTCCTCTACTGTTTCGTTCACATCTGCAACGTTCAGTTTGGTCAACAGATACTGAGGTCCCCAGTCAAATTGAGGCTTGAGAAAAAAGGCAAAAGGTTTAACCGGTTCATAAAGGCTGAGCATGTTGAAGTCTTCGACAACCCCCACCACGGTAAATACACTCGCAGGAACTTCTTCCTGCATTTTCATACTTATGGTTTTGCCAATGGGGTCTTGCCAGCCATACTTCTTCTGCAGCGTCTCATTGATGATAATGCCCATGTCATCAGTGGCAAGTGCCCGGTCAAAGTTTCTACCCGTGATCAGCGATAGCTCCATGGTACTGAGGTAGTCATAGTCGATAGAGGCCATGCTGACGATATCTCGATGCTGTTCTCCATTATCGTCTTGAATGGTGAAGGTGGCCCCTGAGTCGCCCGTTGCTGGCAGCAGATTGGTTGCTGTCACTGCCGACACATTTGGTAGCTGCATGAAGGCACTTTTAACAATCTCAGAAGTATCGGCTTTGGCCAAACGAATGGCCAGTACTTGTTCTGTATTATAGCCAAGGTCTTTGTTTTGCAGGTATTGGATCTGGCGCTGTACTACCAGGGTAGATATGATGAGGCCTATGGAAATCACAAACTGTAGAGAGACCAAAAACCGCCTGATATTCTGGTTGGTCTTGCTGGCCTTGCCGGAAGATTTGAGCACCCGCAAGGGCTTGAAAGCCGATAGGAAAATGGCCGGATAGAGTCCGGAAAGCAGCCCCACTGCCAGGCCAAAGCCGAGCAATGTTAGCAGTAATGCCGGGTTCTGTACAAATCCTACTTCCAGATTTTTGCCTGTGAGATCGTTGAAAAGACCGGTGCACATTTCGGCCAAAAAGCCACCTAACAATACTGCCAGGGCACTTAGCAAGACCGATTCAGTCAGGAATTGCCCCATCACATGGCCTCTGCGTGCACCTATGACTTTGCGCATGCCAATCTCACGTGCCCGGGCCAGCGAACGTGCCGTGGCCAGGTTCATGTAATTGATGGCAGCCAACAGCAGTATGAAAAAGGCGATGAGCCCAAACGAATAGAGCGTGGCTTTGCTTCCTCCCGATTGCTGTGCATTCCCACCTTCCAGCCAAATGTCAGAAACCGGATAAATACCCATTTTAAACTCAGACCCTTCAGGAAGGGTAGGCAGAATGTTTTGCTCAACAAAACCCACAAGGCGTTCTTCAACCACACTTGGTGCTATACCTTCTTTTATACGCAGGTAAGTAACATGACCTACCCGGTTCCAACTGAAGGTACCCATGGCTGCATTAGACAGAAACCCTGATTTTGGGCTATAATGGCTATTTTTTGGTAGATTCTCGATCACGCCAGTGACTTGCACCAGCTGATCTCCCACCTTGAGGCCGGTGCCGACTAAATCGGTACTCTTACCGAAAAGTTTGATAGCAAGGTCTTCCGTGATTACAAAGCCAGTGGGGTCAGAAAGTGCATTTTTAGGGTTGCCTTCTGTAAACACCAACTCCAACAGTTCCAGGAAACTATTGTCTGCATAAGCCAGCCTATTCTCAATGAACTGCTTGCCCTCATATTCAATCACGGGCTGACCTACCCTGTGCGTGCGCCCTGCCAGTGCTATTTCAGGGAAAGTAGAGGCTAGTGTGGGAGCGAGCAATCCCGATCCGGTAATGCCTGTTCGTTCCCTGCCATTGATTTTAGACTCTTGATAAACCCGGAAGAAGCTCGATTTCTGTTCGTAGAACTGGTCGTAGGACATTTCTTCCTGGATATATCGGCCCAGCAAAGTGGCAATGCCTATGCCAATGGAGAGACCGAGAATGTTGATGAGTGAGAAGACCTTATGCTTTAAGAGGCTTCTGATTGCTGTTTTTAGATAGTTTTTGAGCATGACCTGTTGTTGAAATAAGTAAGCACTTACAAGGATGATACCATCTTTTGTAAGAATCTGTATTTCAGTGGGTTATGCTCGTTTTTTATGGCCAACAGGTAAAGGACTGTTCCTGAACGAAACATGATCTGTCAACCAATTGGACAGTTCATGTCATTGATTTGTGCTTACATTATTACAGGTGATAAAACCAAAGGTACATTTAATTGAAAACGAAAAGTGCAGAAAACAAATCATGGTCAGGATCCGAATAAATAGTGAAAAAGGCTCCGTATGTACTCTGTGGATGGAATGCGATTACCAATGAAGGGGTAAGGTTAAAGGTAAGGATTGGGGTAAGTATAACGGCATAATGTTGTCAACGGGCGTGCTTTTCGCGCATTTTGGAAGGTGCAAGTCTCATTAAACTCAAGAGAAATGTACTTTTCGTTTTGTTACAATTTTCTGGTGTATACCCATGAAACCTTTAATTAGAGGTCATTTGGACAGCTTTTGATGAAAAATGCCTCCAGGCGGTTTTATGTACATTTGGTCTTGCCACTTGTATTTTTGATGTTCTCATCTTGCTACTCAAATACTCGCTTAAACAAGTATTCCTTCAGGTTGTCCTGTACTCCAAAAGTGTCTGGGTCAAACTCATTGGTGTTGGAGAGTATAATTAACGTTTCGGGTCCATCGAGGTGCGTCATGATCGCGCTGGTAGAACCCAGAATGCCGCCTCGTCTTTCCATCACTCGTGGCTTATTATCAATAAACGGAGAGTTGAAGGTCCAGCAGCCCAGGGCGGCATAGCCCAATGAAGGACTTGAGGTAAACATGGACTTCATATTCTCTTGAGAAATCAGTTTTCCTGTTTTAAGTGCTTCTACAAAACTGAGTAAATCAGAAGTGGTAGAGAACATGCTTCCGGCTGCCCAAAAGTTTTCAATATGAATGTTGAGACTTTCTTTTCTCTGGCCAGCTTTTACCTTGAAATCAGGCACCACACCTTCAGGTAATTCCTGATCAGTAATCAGCCCGGTGTTTTTCATTTTCAGAGGTTGTAATATTCTTGACTCCAGGTTTTCCTCAAATGATTTACCAGTGCTTACCTCAATAATACGGCCTAGCAGTATATAATCCAGGTTATTGTAATAGTGCTTCTGGCCTGGCTTGGCAGCTTTCCTGGTGGCATACTTTTCAATGAGCTGGTCGGAAGTATAGGCTTTCAGGTAACTTAAAGACGATTCTTTTCTCAAGCCTGACGTGTGTTGTAGTAAATCCTTTACCGTGATCTGATCGGCAAAAGCAATGCCTTCATAATCCAGAAAATCGTCAATTGTGCTTTCCAGGTTGAGCTTTTCTTCGTCAACCAATTGCATCACAATTACGGCAGTAAATAGCTTGGTGATGGAGGCAATTCTGAATTTTGCATTTGAATCAATTGGCTGATTTTCTTCCAGGTTGGCAGTGCCTTTAATCATATGGAAGACCTCTCCTTTCGCGTTTTTCACCAGCACAGCACCAGAGAATTTCTGACTGACCATGTATGAATTGAAGTGATTTTCGCTAAAAGGACTAGTACCATTCTGGCCAACCATAATTGAGCTGAACAGAGCGCTTATAAGGATGCAGTATGCAAATTTTTTCATACTGCTATTAAAAACAAGGGCTGTGCCAATTGATGTATCTATCTGAAAATCAGAATGATTGATGGTCTTTCAAACTTTATTTGAAAATAACTGTTTCAGAGTGGAACACTATTCTGTTCCTAAGCAGAACCAATTTTTAACTTATCGCTACCATGAGGAAAGAACAAGGTCGCATCCTTATTATCGATGATGACGAAGACATACTGCTGACAGGCGAGATCGTACTGAAGCAAAAATTCACCCAGATCAAAACGGCAAATCATCCTGAGAAGGTAAAAGCACTTGCTGCCAACGAACCTTTTGATGTGTTGCTGCTGGATATGAATTATAAGACAGGCGATAATTCGGGCAAAGAGGGCCTGGAATGGATTGCTCGCCTTTCCGAGCAATATCCCGATACCAAAATTGTAGTCATCACTGCCTATGGTGATGTGAATATTGCGGTGGAGGCCATGAAGCGAGGGGCAATCGATTTTGTGACCAAGCCCTGGGAATATGAAAAAATTCAGGCCACGGTCATGAATGCCCTAAGCCTTTCTAAAAGCCAAAAAGAGGTGGCTTATCTCAAGACCAAGCAGCAAGGGCTTAAGGCCACGCTGGGTTCAAAACCCACCGACCTCATTGGTTCTTCGGCTCAGATCAAGCGCATTTATAAGGTGATAGAAAAGGTAGCACGCACCGATGCCAATGTGCTGATACTGGGGGAAAACGGTACCGGAAAGGGCATGGTAGCCAGGGCCATTCACAGCCAATCGGCCAGGGCTGCAGAGGTTTTCATGCCGGTGGACCTGGGTTCACTAAGTGAGAGCCTTTTTGAAAGTGAGCTTTTCGGCCATAAAAAGGGCGCTTTTACCGATGCCCGTGACGACCGTATGGGCCGCTTTGAAGCAGCCGATAGAGGTTCTGTATTCCTCGATGAGATTGGCAACCTATCCTCAGGCATGCAGTCGAAATTGCTGACCGTATTGCAGAATGGGGAAGTGGTACGTTTGGGAGAGAACAAAGCCCGAAAATTCAATGCCAGAGTGATTGCAGCCACCAATGCCAGCCTTGAGAAAATGATTGAAGAAGGTAGTTTCAGAGAAGACTTGTACTACCGGCTCAATACTATTGAGATTGAAATTCCTCCACTGCGCGAACGCATTGAAGACTTGCCGGAGTTGGTGCGGCACTTCCTGGCAAAATATGGAAAGAAATACCAGCGGCCCAATTTGAATATCTCAGATGCTGCCCTGAAAAAGATGAGCGGCTACCGCTGGCCTGGCAATATCCGAGAGCTGGAACATGCTTTGGAACGTGCCATCATCATGGCCGATTCAGACCTGCTAACCCCAGATGACTTTCTGCTTAAAGTAGGTGGTTCTAGTTCTGATGCACCTGCCACCACCAATCTGGAAGAGCTGGAAGAGCTTACCATTAGAAAGGTGGTAGACAAGCACCAGGGCAACATGAGTAAGGTGGCCAAGGAGCTGGGCATTGGACGTACAACCCTCTATCGCAAACTGGAAAAATATGGCATTTAAGAACTTCCGTTTCCAGGTAATACTGCGTGGTGTAGGCATTGGCCTTTCCGCCTTTGCATTTGCCTGGTCCATTTACCTCACCGAGTTTTTCATGACCCCGCTGGTATTTGTCTTGCTCACCTTGCTGCAGCTGGTAGGCTTGATCATTTATGCTGAAGGGACTTTGAAGGAGGTAAAACGCTTTGCCGACAGCTTCCAGGAGCGTGATTATACCCTCAAGTTTGACGAAAGCGTAAAGGGAAGAATTTTTAGAGAACTCGGCCATGCCTTTAACAACATTATTGAAGATTTCAAGAAGATTAGGATTGAAAAAGAGGAGCACTATCGCTACCTGCTACAAGTCAATGATCATGTAAATGTGGGCCTCATCTGCTTCAAAACTGATGGGAAAATTGACCTGATGAATAAGGCAGCCGCGGGCTTGCTTGACACCACCGTGCTGGACCGAATGGAGCATCTGAACAATCACCAGCCAGAATTTCACAACCTGTTGCTGTCGCTCAAGCCAGGTGACAAGCAGCTCTTTCATTCTACCATGACGGCCGAGGCCAAAGACCTGGCGGTTGTCGCCAATAAGTTCATTCTGAAGGAAGAGGTATACACCTTAGTCTCTCTGCAAGACATCCGTTCAGAGCTGGATGAAAACGAAATGACCGCCTGGCAAAAACTGATTAGGGTGCTCACCCATGAAATCATGAACTCTGTAACCCCGGTGGTTTCACTAACCACGGCCATCAAACTGATGATGGAAGATGGTGAAGGTAAGCCAGTACCCCTGGCCGAGTTGGATGAAGAAACAAGTGAGGACATTTACCGAAGTGTCTTTGCCATAGAAAATCGCGGTAAGGGCCTAATGGGCTTTGTCAATGCCTATCGAGATTACACCAATCCTCCACAGCCAGAGTTGGAAACTGTGAATCTACTGGCACTGGCCAGTGATACATTGCAGGTTTTGAAATCGGAATTAGGAGGTATCGAAGCGGTAATTGACCCTAAATCGAGAGAGGATGTGCAGGTGCAGGCTGATGGCAAACTCATTGGGCAAGTGATGATCAACCTGGTGAAAAATGCCAGAGAAGCACTCTCATCTTTTGACACTCCAACTATCAAGCTTATGATCGACAAGGAGGTAGGGAAGGGCCGCGTGATTGTTACTGACAATGGCCCGGGCATCTCCCCGGAAGTGCTGGAAGAAATCTTCGTTCCTTTCTTCACCACCAAAGAGAAAGGCAATGGCATTGGCCTCAGCCTCAGCAAGCAGATTATGAAAATTCACGGTGGTGACCTACAAGTGAAAACTTCCACAAAGGGCACGGCCTTTACTTTACAGTTTTGACGATTGCTTCTTAAAAAGGAAGTAGAAAGGGATGCCCAGCAGAATAATTCCTGAACCGAACAAAGCAGGTTTTGGGGCTGAATAAATGGCGTTGACCAATATGAGCAAACTCACCAATACGAAAAATCCGTAAATCACTTTTTGCCATACCGTAGTCTCGAATTGATTTTTCACCAATAAAATCGCTACAGAAAGCCCGGAAAAGAGGATAATGCTAAAGCCGGTATAGATCAATATGTCTTCAAAGGTACCGCTCAAAACCAGTAGCATGCTCCATGCTGCCTGTGCCACAATGGCGAGGCTGGGCGTATTGAATTTCGGGTGAAGTGTTTCCACTTTCTTAGGAAAGAGTCCGTCCCTGGCCATGGCAAAATAGATCCGCGGTCCGGCCATGATCATGGCGCTTACGCTGCTAAGCAGGGCCAAAAGAATGATGACGGTGATGACCATGGAGCCTTTTTTGCCCATGAGTGCAGCAGCCAAATCGAAACCAACTTCCAGTGAACTGCTCATCGCTTCCAGCCCCAGCACCTTCACAAAAAGTAGGTTGAGTAGCAGGTAAATAAATACCACTAAAGCTGTACCCATCAGCAGGGCTTTGATCATGTTTTTCTTTGGGTTTCTGATCTCCTCGGATATGTACACGGCAGCATTCCAGCCGCTGTAGGTAAAGAGTATGGGAACCAATGCCAATAGGAACGCAGAGCCTGTTACGGTTTTGGGTGTAGTTTCCACTGCTGCGGAAACATCCGAGAAGGCACCAATGACCACCAGCACCAGAATGGCGAGTATGGCCAGGCCTCCCAGCCAATAGTGAAAACGGCTGCCGGCTTTTACTGAGAGTATATGAATAATAGCAACCGCTGCAATGAGCAAAATGGCCAACCAATGGTCGGTAGACAGTCCCAGAAATTCGCCTGAAAGGCCTGGAATGGCCCGCTTCAGGTAGATGGCAAAACCGACCGCTGAGGCTGCAATGGCCCCGGAAAAACCAGCGACATAGGAAGTCCAACCACTTAAAAAACCAGCCAGGGGGCCAAAAGCATTTTTAAGATAAATGTATTCACCGCCAGCCTTGGGATAAACTGCAGCCAACCGTGCATAGCCCAGCGCCCCTATAAAGGCGAAGAGCCCGCCAATACACCAGCAGGCTAAAAATAGCCATGTATTAGGTACCCCCGCAGCCACCAGGCCCGGTGTGGTAAAGATGCCTACCCCTACCACATTGGAGAAAATAAGCACGGCCCCATCCAACGGACCCAGACTTTTTTGAAGTGTTTTCAAATTACAATTCGGGGCGAGTAGCCGTCATGAGCCAAATGGTCTTCACTTTTTTGCCTTCCCAGCTCCCGAATGCTTCATTCTCAGCCGTAATGGTAAAACCCGCTTCCTGAAGTTCTTCCTTCGCATAGTTCATACCCAGATCATGGTTTCGGGTTTGGTCGTTTCTACTGTCCTCTTTTCTAAACTCGTCTATCTCTTCAAGCATCACCAACCTGCCACCGGGTTTCAGGGCTTTCTTCACATGGCCCAGTATGGTCATGTAATCTTTCATTTCATGGTAAGCATCCATAATGATGATGGCGTCCAGGCTATTTTCTTTCAATTTGGGATCGTCATAATCACCCAAAATAGTTTCCACATTGCTTACCTTCCTGCGCTTCATGTTTTTTTCAAGGTTGCGCAATTTGTACCGCTCCACATCTACCGCGTAAACTTTGCCGCCCTCACCAACCGCCTTGGCCAGGTGCAGGGTCATGTATCCTTCGTGGCTACCAAGGTCGGCCACTACATCTCCCTTGCCAATGTCCAGCGATTCTAAAATAGCCGGCACATTCATCCATTGGTCACGCTTTTTCCACTCATCTTCTGTGTACTGACTATGAGCCAAAAAGTTGATGCTCATCATTACGAGTATTAAAAAGTAAGTTCTCATCATCAATTGTTTGGGTATACTTCAGCAATTAACAGCCACATTTTGTCGTGCTTCTTCTCAGTACGGTCAATGAAAGGGTCTTCCTGCCGTAGAACCCTAAAACCTGCTTTTTCCAGGTCGGCCAATACGTATTTCATATCTATTTCATGCTTGGCTTCCTGGCTGCTACGGCTCTGGCCCCTACGGTCATCACTTATGGGCTCCATGATCACCAGTTTGCCGCCAGGTTTTAGCGCATCCTTCACATGTGCCAGTATGTCTTTATAGTCGTCCATTTCATGGTAAGCATCCATAATGAAGGCGAAATCCAAGGAATTGTCCTTGAGTTTGGGGTCGTCATAGTCACCCTTAATCGTTCGTACATTACTCACCTCTTTTTCTTCCAATAGCTCGTCCAAAACGCGTAATTGCCGGCTGCTCACATCTACAGAATATACCTGACCTGAGCTGCCTACGGCTTCGGAAAATTTGAAAGTCATATAGCCCTGGTGTGAGCCAATGTCAGCAATGGCATGACCATTTTGAAGGCCCATGGCTTCCAGTATTTTGGGCACCTGCTGCCATTTATCACGGGCTTTCCAGGTGTCTTCAGAGTAAATGTTTTGGGCAGTGGCTTGCATACCGAAGAGGCAGCAAAGCGCAAAAAACAGGGTAAACCTTTTCATAGCGATGGTTTTGCTTTTTTCTACGCGGAAACTAATGGCTTAGTTTGTTAAGACTGGGCTGGGCAGTGCTTTTAGGGATAGACGGCAGGAGTGAGTCGACTAACTGCGTATTTACTCTTTGCTGGCAGCTATGTAGAACCACTCAATCTTTTCAGGCTGTTTGGTGTACTTATCCAGCTGGTTTTTGACACTAAAACCTGCTGCTTCAAGGTCGCTGGCTACCATTACAGGCCTGATGCTGTGTTTCTTAAAGAGCTTTTTCCTGCTGGCTTTATCATTGTCCAGCTTGGTGTCATAACTATCTATGATGTAAATACTACCTCCGGGTTTCAGCGCCTCGAAGCACTGCTTCAAAATCGCTTCGAAATCTTCAATTTCATGATAGGTATTCACCATCACCACCTTATCGAGACTGGCTGCCTTCAGGTCCAGTTGTTTTGGCTTATTCTCAACTATCTCTATTTGCTCGAATTGACCATAACGCTTAAGCAGTCTGAGCACATTCAATCTTTCAGGGTCAATGTCCAGGGCCAGTAACTTTCCGTCAGGTCCTACCTGTTCAGCCAGCTTCACACTGAAATAACCTTCACCAGCGCCTATCTCAGCTACTTTTTCTGCTGGTTCTATGCCTATCAAGGTCAACAAGGTGTCAGGCTTTTGCCAAATATCCCGCAGTGTAAATTCCATCGTTTTCTCCATCACCATATTATCAAAGCGACTACTCTGAGCCTTGGCTGTAGTAGAAAAGAGCAGGAATAGAAAAACGAAATACGCTATGTAGTTCCTAAAGCATGTCATTTGCGAGATTTGCCAGCTCAGAGCGCTCTCCTTTTTCAAGGGTAATGTGAGCGTAGAGTGGATGATCTTTAACCCGGTCTATGAGGTAAGACAGCCCATTACTTTGTGAGTCGAGGTAAGGTGTATCTATCTGATAAATATCACCTGTGAACACAATTTTCGTGTTCTCACCTGCCCTGGTAATGATGGTTTTGATCTCATGAGGAGTAAGGTTCTGTGCCTCGTCTACAATGAAAAATATATTGGACAAACTGCGGCCTCTGATGTATGCGAGGGGAGTGATCAACAATTTCTCTTTGTTCACCATTTCAGTAATGGTTTTGAACTCCTTGTCAGACTCTTTGTATTGGTTTTGGATAAACTTCAGGTTGTCCCAAAGCGGCTCCATGTACGGATTGAGCTTCGATTTTATATCTCCGGGCAGGTAACCAATGTCTTTGTTGCTCAAAGGTACAATGGGCCTGGCCAGGTAGATTTGCTTAAAGTCTCTGCGTTGTTCTAAGGCGCCTGCCAAAGTCAGCAGGGTTTTACCTGTACCCGCTACACCTTGAATGGTGACCAGCTTTACCTCGGGATTCATAATGGAATGAATAGCAAAGGTCTGCTCGGCATTTCGTGGTTTTACGCCAGAAACAGGGCGTTTGTCTACTTTTTCAATGGCGTCTTCCTGGGCATTGTAGTAGGCCAGTACAGAGTTTTTATCACTCTTGAGAATGAAGTACTGATTGGGCTGCGCTTTTTTGCGCTTCAAAACATCTTTCGGCCCCAAAGTACCATCCTCATACAGGTGGTTGATAAGGTCTGAGTCTATTTTCTCAATCTCAATTTTGCCTTTGCGCAGCGACTGAACGTTTTTGATCTTGCCCGTCTCATAATCTTCAGCAGGCAAGCCCATGGACTTCGCCTTCAGCCTCAGATTAATGTCTTTGCTCACGAGCACTACCTTGCGGGTAGGATTTTCATCCTTCATGCGCAGCGCGGCATTGAGTATGCGGTGATCATTTTTGAGTTCACCAAAGACATCATTCGCATCCAGCTCTTTGCCGGCTCCCGCTTCCATCACCACTTTAAAGCTCCCTCTGGTTTTTCCGTTCAGGGGAATCCAGTCCTGTAATGATTTGTCTTTCGCCAGTTTGTCTAGCAGTCGGGTAAACTCCCGTGCTTCAAAATTCTTGGTGTCATTGCCTTTTTTGAACTGGTCCAACTCCTCAAGCACAGTGATCGGTAGCCCGATATCGTGCTCTTCGAAATTCATGATGGCGTTGTGTTCAAATAAAATTACTGAGGTGTCCAGTACAAAAATCTTCTTCTCACTCGTCTTCGTTGCTCTAGGCATATATGGTTGGTCAGCTGCTGTTAGAACGGTTAAATCAAGTTAGTAAAATAATGGTTTATACAAGCCAGGGGATGCCTATTAATGAAAATTTAAGCAGAGTTTTTTAGCAATGACCTGTAAATGAAAAGCTTACCCTGGGTAGCAGATTTCAAAAAATGTCTAATTTGGAATCCCATTCATTTTTTGGCTATGAAGAACTCCCAATCAAGAAGAAATTTCATCAAAAATACCGCGGCTGCCGGAGCCGGTCTTTCGCTGGTATCGCCCGCCATGCTTTTTGGCAACGAACAGACAACCAAAGTACGCCTCGCCTTTATAGGAACTGGTGAGAGAGGCCGTTCACAATTGCGTGTGGCCCTCAACCGCAGCGATATAGAAGTTACTGCACTCTGCGACACGCATCAGGCAGTGCTGGACAAAGCCGCTGACATGGTGACCAAAGCTGGCCAGAAAAAACCAGCCCTGTTTACCGGCAGCGACCATGCTTACAAAGAACTACTCAAAAGAGACGATGTAGATGCCGTTTATGTGGCCACTCCATGGCTCTGGCATACACCCATGGGAGTAGATGCCATGAGGGCGGGAAAAGCAGTGGCCATGGAAGTGGCCGGAGCTACCGACCTGCAGGAATGCTGGGACCTGGTAGATGTGCAGGAAGAAACAGGCATGCCCTTTATGTTTATGGAAAATGTATGCTATCGCAGAGATGTAATGGCTGCCCTGAACATGGTGCGTGACAACCTTTTTGGCGAGATGATTCACCTGGAAGGGGGCTATCAGCACGATTTAAGAGCTGTAAAATTCAACGATGGTAAATCACCCTATGGCTCAGGAGTGCAGTTTGGTAAAGAAGGCTACAGCGAGTCTAAATGGCGTACGGACCATTCGATGCACAGAAATGGAGAGCTGTATCCTACTCATGGATTGGGCCCGGTTATGACGGCCACCAATATCAACAGAGGTAACCGACTGTCGCACCTTACCTCAATGGCTACCAAGTCGCGCGGGCTTCACGACTACATTGTGAACCACCCTGATGGAGGGGCCAATCACCCCAATGCCAAGGTGAATTTTAAACTAGGCGATGTGGTCACCACGTTAATTCGTACGGTCAATGGCGAAACCATTACGCTCAATCATGATACCAATCTGCCCAGGCCTTATTCATTGGGCTTTCGCTTTCAAGGGACCAAGGGGCTTTGGATGGACCTGAACAATTCGCTCTATGTAGAAGGAGAGGGGCAGGCCCACCGCTGGCAAGACGATGCCGAGCACATGAAGAAATACGATCACCCGCTTTGGAAAAAGTACGGTGAAGAAGCTTCCGGTGCTGGTCATGGTGGGATGGACTTCTTTGTACTCCATGCCTTTATTGAAGCCTACAAGCGCAAGGCGCCTATGCCGCTCGATGTTTATGATGGCGCTACCATGATGGCCATTACCTGCCTGTCAGAGCAGTCGATTGCCCGTGGCAGTGAGCCCATGCAAATCCCTGATTTTACTCGTGGGGGCTGGATGAAGCGTGATGCCATTTTCGCACTGGACGATACCTATTAGCCAATATTGACTAAAGAGAAAAGGAATGAATGAGGGCTGAAAACCTCCATTCATTCCTTAAAAATTGACTCATTAACCTCTACGCTCTAAAAGGTGAGCTTTTTCCATATTCTGACCAACCCGGCCGTTGATAGCAGTGTAATTACTGCGAGTATAAGTCCATTGGTCATGTTGCCATAAATAATCATACCCGTGGCAAAAAGGGCACTGTAAATGATAAAGATGCCCAGCACCACAGCCATAAAGTCAGCACTGAATTTTCCGGTGCCTGTCGCTAGCTCTGTTCCATTTGCTTTCATTCTAGCACGAAACTTATTCCAGCCCATACCATAGGGCGCTACCAGATTATAAAAGCGGGTAAGTGTTTTATCATCTTCAGGTTTTGTAGCCAGTGTTACAATCAACCAGGTAATGGTGGTGATGCCTACGCCTATCACCAGTTCCCAGTGACTTTCGAGTCCGCTAGGGAAGAGCTTAAAGGTCAGTGCTACTACGAAAGAGATAATCATACCTGAAATTTCACTCCAGGCATTCACCCACCACCAGAACCAGC
>Ga0316204_10005450_pt1 | contig 20965 bp, 19 predicted proteins | sample 6monrhotite_MG_2_FD_205661 | JGI IMG/M metagenome (GOLD analysis project Ga0316204, IMG submission 205661) | Microbial mat bacterial communities from mineral coupon in-situ incubated in ocean water Damariscotta River, Maine, United States -... | ecosystem: Environmental > Aquatic > Marine >... | reverse complement strand
CAATCTGATTACCTCGGTATTCCTGTTGACGGCCCTTACAAGCCGGACCACTACCGTTACTAAGTAGTGATAATAGTAGTCTCAGTTATTTATCTGGCTGAGACTACACCTTTCTTTGTTTAGACAGCCCAGTGACTTATGAACACAGAAAATAAAACATTTAGCTTCGAGCTTTTCCCGCCCAAAACGGAGAAGGGTTTCGACAATATGCACAAAACGGTGGCAGCCCTCAACGCCAGGCAGCCGGCGTACTTTTCCTGCACCTATGGTGCCGGCGGTTCGACGCAAGAGAATACCTTGGCCACGGTAGATTGGCTGCGTGAACAGAATATTGATTCCGCACCACACCTCACCTGCATTGGTAACACCAGCGAAGAAACCATTGCCCTGCTGCAACGCTACAAGGAACAAGGCATCCATCGTATCGTTGCGCTGCGTGGTGACCGTCCATCAGGCTCAGGTGCGAGCATAGGCGACATGTCTTACGCCAATGAACTGGTTGCACTGATCCGCAAACACTTTGCAGACCACTTCCACATTGAAGTTGCCGCCTACCCAGAGATGCACCCACAGGCAGACAACCTTATTAGTGATATCGAAAACTTCAAACGCAAAGTCGATGCTGGTGCGAATGCGGCAATCACGCAGTATTTTTACAATGTAGATGCCTACACGCATTTTGTTGATCTGTGTGAAAAAATGGGGATCAGCATCCCAATAGTGCCTGGCATTATGCCAATTACAAACTACAGCAACCTGGTTCGCTTCTCCGATATGTGTGGTGCTGAGATTCCTCGCTGGATTCGCAAGCGCCTAGAGGCCTATGCCGATGACATTGATAGCATCAGGGCCTTTGGCACTGAAGTTGTAACCAGGCAATGCGAGAGATTACTCGCTGCGGGGGCACCAGGCCTGCACTTCTACACCATGAACCAATCAGCACCAACACTAAAGCTCTGGGACAATCTCGGTCTGTAGTCATGCGTCTACCCCGCATCTACAGCGCACAGGCACTTAGTAGCGGTGAGTCACTCACTCTCGACAGCAACGCTACGCGGCATCTTGTACAGGTGTTGCGTCTCAAGGCTGGTAACGCCATCATATTATTTGACGGCAGCGGAAATGACTTTTCCGCCAGCATCTCACTTGCTAATAAACGTGAATGCATCGTACAGATTGATGAGGTCGTGCGACATGAGCAGTCCTGCAAACTGAGTCTGCACCTTGCCATTGGCATTTCGCGTGGCGAGCGTATGGACTTCAGCATTCAAAAGGCCGTTGAGCTAGGCGTGCAAAGTATCACGCCTTTATTCACTGAACGCTGCATGGTGCAACTCAAAGGCGAACGCTTAAAAAATCGGCTCACGCACTGGCAGGGTGTCGTCCATCATGCCTGTGAACAAAGCGGCCGAAGCCTGGTACCTCAGATACATACAGCTCAACCGCTAAATAGCTGGCTGGAAAGGCTTACAGGCACCAGCTTAATACTTGATCATCGAGCAGAAGACACCCTGGCGACTATCGAGAAGCCAGAGCATGCACTTACGCTACTAGTCGGCCCAGAGGGTGGACTTTCAACCGTGGAACGCCAGCAGGCTACTCGACAAGGCATGCTGAGTATTCGCCTCGGACCACGTGTACTACGCACCGAAACTGCACCTCTCGCTGCTCTCGCTGCTATTCAGATGCTATGGGGTGATTTCCGCTAGAAATAGAGAAAGGAAACACTACTAGGCAACATCTGCCAACATTTTTTCCAAAGCACTAATATCAGGAATAATTGCCGGCTGACCATCAATCAACACTTGTGCATGTATCGGCATATCAGGAGAGAGCGTCATTTCCTGTGACTCCAACATAGCTTCGCGCACGCGTACCAGTCGTGGAATAGATGAAGCCACTATTCCAATAAAAGGACGCTTAGCATCAACACTCAAGGCATGACATACGATAATACGTTGACGTGCGGACGTGTCTTTTACAGTCTCACCAAACAAGCTTTCAAGACGCACAAGCATCAGGTTACGCTGGCGCCAGCTCGTAGTACCGAGCAACCAATCAGGTCCTTCAGACAAAGAATCAGGCTGGTGATAATCCACCACTTCAGCAACAGCCGCATTCGGCAACAGAAGCTGACTATTTTGCAAAGGAATTAATACACCCCGTATTTCATTCACCATCTGCGTGCTTTCATTACTCATTCTGCACTCTCAGCCAGCACGGTATATATATTTTCTAGAAGATCAGCCTCTTGGAAGGGCTTACCCAGATAGCGTTTTACACCGAGCTCCAAGGCATGTTTACGGTGCTTATCGCCGCTACGTGAAGTGATCATGATGATTGGAATATGACTGAGCTCTTGACTACTTCGCATATGGCGGGCCAACTCAAAACCATCCATACGTGGCATCTCAATATCAAGCAACATTACATCGGGCTTTTCATCTTGCAGTACAGCAACCGCGTCGACGCCATCTCTGGCGGTAATTACATGCATATTATGCCGCTCAAGCAGACGACTGGTAACTTTACGCACTGTAATGGAATCATCCACTACCATTACCTTGACGCTATGCATTTGTGCTTCAGCTTCCGCCTCGGTATCGAGCACTGCATGCTGATAAGCACTATCAATACGAACAAGACTATTCACATCAAGAATCAGCGCAATCTGTCCATCAGCCAAAATAGTTCCGCCAGTAAACCAACGCACTGTACTTAACTGAACACCGACTGTTTTCACAACAATTTGACGATTACCCAACAAACCATTTACATGTATCGCAACCCGATGCTCACCAGAATGTACCAGCAAGAGCGGGAACCAACGCTGGCCCTCTGCCAAGACCGGCTTTGCATTTCCCAACATGCTTCCAAGGTATCGCACTGAATATTCCTGACCGCCATATTCGAATCCGCTGCGCTCACCTCTATAATTTGCCTCTAGCTCATCGCGAGAAATCCTTACTACACCATCCATGCTACCGTGAGGTACTGCATAAACCTCTTCAACACCCTGTACCAGTAATGCCTCGGTTATTGCCAAAGTAAATGGCAGACGGATACTAAAACTTGTGCTGCGGGAAGGCTCTGAACTTATATCTAAAGTGCCACCAAGCTGCTTGACCTCACTTAGCACCACATCAAGGCCAACACCACGCCCCGAGATCTGGGAGACTGCTTCCGCGGTAGAAAAACCAGGCTCTAAAATGAACTGATCGATATCATCATCATCGATTTTTGCATGCTCGTCGAGTAACCCACGCTCAATCGCTTTCTGTCGAATCAGTTCACGGTTAAGCCCACGTCCGTCATCTTTAACACTGAGCACAACATCCGAACCATCACGTTCCATTGCAAGAGTTATAGTACCGACTTCTCCTTTATCCGTTAGCGCACGATCTTCGTTATTCTCGATACCGTGTGCCACAGCGTTTCGCAGCAGGTGTTCAATTGGCGCCATCATACGCTCAAGTATGGAGCGATCCATCTCGCCCTCACCACCTATAACTTCCAATTCTGCCTGTTTATGCAGACTGTGAGATGTCTGCCGAACAACTCGCTGCAAACGGGCTATCCGGCTGGCAAAGGGCACCATACGTGTACGCAAGAGGCCATCTTGTAAATCGTTATTTACTCGCGCTTGCTGCATGAGCAGGGTATCAGTATCACGCGTTAAATCCTGCAAGCTACCACCAATGCTATCCAGGTCATTCACGGTCTCGGACAAAGCTCGAGATAATTGCTGAATGGTGGAGTAGCGATCCATTTCTAGTGGATCAAAGTTTGCTGGTGCATCGCCATCATATTCACGTTCATGGCGAGAGAGTATTTGCGCTTCGGTCTCAATCTCCATTCCACGCAACTGCTGCGCCAATCGATCAATGGTTGCACTCAACTCGTCGAGGTTGTAGCCGAGTGTTTTATTTTGCTGCTCTAAACGCGCACGATAAATACTTACCTCACCCGCGTTGTTAACCAGGTTATCTAGCAATTCTGCGCGAACCCGAACACTCTCTTGCGAGCCTGCTTTCTCTTTCTCTTCTTCCGGAGGAGGAGGCTTGCGTAACACAAGCTCACTATCATCTTTATTTCGATCGCTACCAGGGAACTGAATGATCCGCGAATCATCTTGCAAAATACTGCCGACCATTGCGTCCAGGGACTCATCAGCCAACAATGTAGAGGCAGCAAAACCTGATTCACCCAATAACTCTGAATCAGTCAATAGTTGAGAATCAGTTAGCAATTGAGAATCGGAAAGCAGAGATGAATCGTCAACCGACTGACTGTAAGAGTCAAGCATTTCAGACGCAGCATCAGCGTCCATCAGCTGTGAAACATCGTCAGTCATATCTGGCACTGACTCTACTGCCTGCCAGGAATCACCTCGGGCGGCAGCTTCAAGGCGATCAACCATCTTCTCCTGGTTTGCCAGAGTTCTACCTTGTAGCAAGGCATCAATCTGAGAAGCCAAAATATCCATGGCATGACGAGTCAGACCGCGAACAGCTGAGGTACTTTCAATGCGGTGCTCTATGACACTTTCAAAAACAGATTCTAAACTATGGCTCAAATCACCTATCGGTGTAATACCCGCCAAACGAGCACCACCTTTTATCGTGTGCAAACCACGTTGCAACAAGGTTACTGGCAATAAATCATCAGGGCGCTTATCCCAGTCAGTAAACGCCTGCTCAAGGCCATCGGATAATTCATGCACCTCTTCGATGAAAATCTCAACAATTTCGTTATCATATGGAGATTCGGTTAATTCGCTAAACTCACTTTCTGATTCAGCGCCCTCCTCCATCCTCTCAAGCTGAGAAGACAGCACTTCGATTTCATTTTGCAGCGGCTTCCATGAAGGTAGACTCGCTCCCGGTTTATTAACCACTGCGAGCAATGCATTTAGTACAAAATGGCCACGTTCCAGCAGATCAATACTCGCAGGCTCCGTGCGCAAGGCAAGCTGCGCGGATAGGTTTGCCCACCTTTCAAATGCGCCACTCAATGCAGCCATAGGCTCCACCTGAGCCATATGAGAACTGCCACGCAAAGTATGCAAAGCACGTCTGAGGTCATCATTAAAGACGCAACCGTTTGCTAACCCTCGGCAATTTTCTATGAATTCATTAAGTGTTTTCAGATGAGTTGCAGATTCATTTGTGAATATATCGTGTAATACCGACTCTAAGACGATTGGAGCATCAATCTCTTGCTCAGGCCTTAATATGGATTCATCACCGCTTAAATCTATTTCGTTATCTTGCAGGAATGACGAAACATCAGTATCCACATCAGAAACAAGCTCAGAGCTACTTTCCAGTACTTCTGTTAAATCAAGATCATTTAATGTCGAATCCTCTAATGCGGAATCTTCATCAATCTCGGCTTCGATGCCTTCATCTTGCTCAGAAATTTCTGACAATGGCTCCAGAACCAAATCTTCATCAAGCAGATTAAGTTCACTTTCACCATCATCTTCAGTGAGAGACAGCAAATCTACTGATAATGAATCTTCATCGATACTTAGGCGCTCACTGGTGTCGACTTCATCACCGACTTCCTCTGCAATGCTGTCTTCAGTGATGGCTTCCTCATCGATGTCATCAGCAATATCATCTTCGACAACATCATCACTTACTTGTTCAGCAGCCGGCTCTTCGCTAACCGCCTGAGGCGTACTAAGATGCTCCGCTCTCGTCTGCAGTCCATCGACAGGAGTCCCTTCTGCCACGCCCTGCTCATACTCATCAATGAGCGTAGGTAATATCTCAACTACGTCATCCAATAAAACATAGACATCGTGTGAAGCAGCAACGTTACCGTCAATAATACGGTTCAGCAGGTTTTCAATTGACCATGCAAATTCACCAATCGCCTTAGCTCCAACAAGACGACCACTGCCCTTAAGCGTATGGAAAGAACGGCGAATTATCGTTAAGGCTGCAGTTTCTTCTGAGTTTTCACGCCAGCGAGGGTATTGCTCATCAATGGCCTCAAGCTCTTCACGTGCTTCCTCAACAAAGATATCGATAATTTCAGAATCGATATCATCAAGTGCAGGCTTATCTGCAGAAGATACTCGATTCTCTGTATCAGGAGCTTCAAGCTCAACTGCGCCATCTACAGGCAATACTTCTTCACGTTTAACATCACGAAGGCCTAAACGCTGCGCTGCTGATTCAGCGAACTGTAACGCATAATCTTGGTCAGGACGCCCTTCAACCAGCGCCTCCATATAGTATTCAACGCCACTAACGAGCTCAGCTAAAGCCTCTCGATGCTCATCATCGGGCACATCGATTTCAGCCGCAGCAAGCCCCTGCACATAACCACGAAAATCTTCCAGCAACCCTGCGGCCATTGGTTGCGCCAAGATGATAAGTGCGCCAGATACGACATGCAGACGATCTGGAATCGAATTTAAAACTGAAACATTTTCTGATGCAGCCAAATATTGCAATATGCCATCTTTGGTTTTTGCTAGTTCAACGAAACTTTGGTCAATCGCTGCCTGCACATGCTCCTGGTACTCACCATCTGACAGGGTTTGCAAAAGAGGTGAGCCTGCCTCAACCTCTTGCTCACTCTCCTCATCAACGCCTGCTACAGGACTGGCCAAACCAGAAAGTGATGATTCTACAAATAACAGGTCACTCGCCAACGACATGAGCTCATCATCGCTATCTGTGACATCACCCTCTCCCAGGGCGCGTAAACGATCGCAATGAGGCTTTAGGCGTGAACGCAATTCACCACGCCCAACCATCCCAAGGGTGTCACCAATTCGCTGGACTGGGTCAGCAAGAGAAACCAAACGATCAATTTCTTCTCGATCCCCTCGCATATAGAGGTCCAGCTGATCTTTTATCGTAATAAGGTCTGAGCGCAAGGCTTCACTTACCGCACTAAAGAGCTCTTTGCCCGGTCCTCCGAGGTTACCCTGCTTAGCTTCATCAAAACTGATATCAGGAAAACTGTTGGCTAGGTCAGCAGAGCGACGCACTGACTGTATCACTGGATTTTCCGACTCGGAACGCGCGATGTAATACAGCTGATTCTTTAATAATTCGAGAGGAAAATCTCGGGCTGCAGCCTCTTCGCCCCGGTCAAGAATACGTTTGAATAGACGGTCAAGCTGACCAAACAACAGCTTGACTGCCACGCTTGCATCAATACTGTTTTCTTGTAACGCAACAATCAGGGCTTCAGATGCATCAAGTAAACGACGCATGCGCGCCGTACGTGCTTCAGCGGCAACGGACTCTACAACATCTCGGATCTGTACCAGGCCTTTACGTGCATCAATGTCACGATACCAGTTCAATAAACCGCGATGAAAAAGAGCTCGATGCTGCTGCACCACTTCAGATAAAGCAGGATTGCCACTACCAGGGGCAACCTCTTCTGCTGCAATGACAGAATCCAGCTTAGGGGCAAACAATGATATTTCAGAGACCAATGGAGCTTCACGAGAAGCTCGCAAATCATTCATCAACGGTAGCAAGATTAGGGGGATATCAGGCTCACCACTTTCGATTTTTTCAAGATAGGCAGGCAGCTGCACCATACCCAGCATCAAAGCTTCAGCTGACGCAGCTTTACGCGCAACCTTGCCGCCATCAAGTGCCTTGGCAAGCTCTTCCATCTCATCGGCCAACATCGCCGCACCGTACACCTGCACGACCTCCAATGAACCATGCACATGGTGTATATGCGCAATACATTCATCAAGTCGATCAGACTCGCCATCGACAAAGTCTTCTAACTGCCGACGAGCTAGACGAAGTGTTTCATCTAGGTCGGCTCGTATCCAGCGTAAGCCGCTATGGTCTTGAGAGGGATCTGGCGTCATAACCTTATAGAAGTTCCAATCGAGTTAAGCCGCTTCTTCTTCGTCTTCAGGCAGTTTAAAGCCAGCCACCGACTCACGAAGCTCTTCCGCCATTTGCGCCAACATTTCGATAGATTGAGCCGTCTGTCCAGCACCATCTGATGTCTGGGTAGTAATCTCCTGGATGACGGTCATTGTATCGTTGATGGTATTTGCATCGGTTGACTGCTTTTCAGCATCTCCAGCCATTTTTTCAATCGATTCGGCCATCTCAGTAGATACCTGCTCGATTTTTTGTAGTGCCTCACCCGCAGTCTCTGCCAGCTGGGCTCCGTTCACCACCTCTGAAGTAGAAGCCTCCATCGAACTCACTGCTTCATTGGTATCGGCCTGGATTGTTTTAACCAGTGCTTCAATCTGCTTAGTCGCATTAGTAGATCGCTCAGCAAGACGCTGAACTTCGTCCGCAACAACCGCGAAGCCTCGGCCAGCCTCACCTGCCATTGCTGCCTGCATAGCGGCATTCAAGGCAAGGATGTTGGTTTGGTCAGCGATATCCTCAATCAGCTCAACGATATTACCGATCTCTTGTGAAGATTCACCGAGTCGCTTAATTCGTTTCGATGTTTCCTGGATCTGGTCACGAATATTATCCATACCTTCAATCGTTTTACGTACAGTGTCACCACCCTCATGCGCAATTTCTACCGATGCACGAGCAACGCCAACAGAATCACCCGCCCCTTTGGCCATATCACTCATCGTTGCAGACATTTCTTTTACAATGTCAGACGCATTAACAATCTGATCACGCTGATGATCCGATGCCTCAGTCAACTGCATCGCAGTATTACGCGTTTCCTGTGCAGAGGCTGAAACTCGAACAGAGGTTTCGTTGATAGTGGTTACCAGACCACGCATTTCCTCAACCGCCTGGTTAACCGAGTCTGCAATGGTACCGGTAATATCCTCTGTTACCGTTGCCTCCATGGTCAGATCACCATCAGACAATTCCACCATTTCATCCAGCAAACGACGAATCGCTTCCTGGTTTCGATCATTCTGTTCCCTTGCTATTGCCTCACGTGAGCGTGAATCTCGCAGCAATGCAATACCAAGGAGAATAAGGAGGATAGCCGACAGGGCACCTAGTCCCGCGACCAGCGCTGAACCAACGGCGATAGGACCCATCGCCATAGCTGAAGCCGAAGAGCCATAGGCCGAAATCAAATCCGACGAAGAAACATCCAAAGCATCTGACGCAGGTGTTAATTCAGCTGTCGCTTCCAAGGCAGGTAAAACCGCAGGAGTAATTTCAATAATTTCAGAAGCGTGATCATTAATTGAACTAAACAGAACGGCAACTTCTTCCAGGCGCTTCTGCCCTTCCGAGTCATCAACACGCTCAATATTCAATCGATCATCACCTTTGATCATGCCGTCCAATATACGTCCAAACAGATCTGCGTCCTGACTAAACTGGTCGATCGCTGTTGCTGTTTCTGCGCCACCAGACAGAACCCGGTTTACATTGTTTTCAATACGCTGAGCCAACATCAACTGACGTGAAGAAACATACATCTGTCGTGGACTGGCATTGGCCTTTCCAAGAATCCGTACAACCTGATCTGAAACTTCCTGTAATTGCGGAATAAATTCGTTGATAACTCCAACAAATTCGTCAATCGACAGGATGGCCTCCTGGTTAATCAATATTTCGTCGGTATGAGCTCGCAGCTCCAACCAGCGGTCCTCGACATCGCGTAATGAATTCGCCACATGAGGAGGAGATGCTGGTAAGTCAATGGAAGGGGATCCACCTTTCAGCTCCTCCAGCACTTGAGTAAATCGATCACGAGCCACACGTAATGAAGAAAATGATTGCTCATTACCACGAGCCGCCTCAAGTGCAAACTTTGCGATTTTCTGAGCCAATACCTGCTGCTCAGCAGTACGTAGCAAGTACTGTTCCTGGTTTCGCTCTTGGCGCGATGTATAAACAAACGCGATAACTGTTGCCACAATTGTGATCAACAATAAAACCGTCAATAACGGTATAGCCCGGCTCTTACCACCGGCTTTTTTAACAGTGCGTTTCATTCGTTTCCCCCAACGACTTGATCAATCATTCTCGTTATAGTGATTTTTTTCACGCTGCCGCCACCCTAAAGTCAGGATCTGCCGATAACGCTGACAAACTGAGTACTGGCCAAATTTCGTCATCTATCGAAAAAGCGTCATACACGTAAGCGCCCAAACTTCCTTTCATGCGCGCATTAGGCATTCGATGTTCTTCATCAAAGTGACGCATACCCTGCACCGATGGAACAATTAAACCCGTGGTTAAACCACGCATTCTCACCACCAGCATACGAGCTTTTTTACTCGAAACTACCGCTTTGGCACCGAGATACAACTGTAAATCGATCACCGGCAGTAGACTTCCACGTACATTTGCCAAACCCAGCATCCATTCTTTAGAACCGGGCACGGAAGTAATTCGCTCAGGATAAGTCAACATTTCCGATACTTCATTCATCGCTGTAACTACACGCACACCTGCAACACTGTAGGCCAGACCATCCCATATCTTTGCAAAAACAACCGCTTCGGGTAATCCCAGGGCATTGTTTTGACTACGTTGCTGGATACTTGCCAGCAACGCCATTATGTCCGCTGGCGTGGATGTATTGGTATCAGTCATAGAAATTAGCCAAGCAGCTCGTTAACCTTGCTCAATAATTCATCTGTATTAACCGGCTTAACCAGGTAAGCCTTAGCCCCCTGACGCATACCCCATTCTTTATCGGTATCCTGATCCTTCGTTGTCACGATAATGATTGGAATATCTTTTGTTGATGTATTTTTGTGGATTTTACGTGTTGCCTGAAAACCATTCAGGCCGGGCATAACCACATCCATTAAAATCAAATCAGGTAATTCACTTTTAGCAACACTCAAACCTTCCTCACCATCATTTGCGGTTATGGTTTGATGGCCTGCACCCTGCAGGGTAGTGGCCAGTATATGTAGCTCTGTTGGTGAATCATCCACAATCAATATTTTTGCCATATTCTTAAGCTGCCTTCAGTGCGAAACGCCGGATAGCATCCAACAGTTCGTCTTTAGTAAATGGTTTGGTGAGATATTGCTCAGCGCCCACAATGCGTCCTCGTGCACGGTCGAACAAGCCATCTTTACTCGATAGCATAATCACCGGAATATCACGAAACATTTCATTATGCTTGATTAACGCACAAGTTTGATAACCATCCAGCCGAGGCATCATGATATCGACAAAAATCAAATCAGGATGATTATCGGCAATGACAGACAACGCCTCAAAACCATCGGTCGCTGTCAACACATCACAGCCAGCTTTTTTCAGCAAGGTCTCTGCGGTACGCCGGATGGTTTTACTGTCATCGATGACCATAACTTTCAGGCCACTCAATTCGCCTTTATCTTCGCTGCTCACAATGCCCCCTGCGTGAGTTTCATATTAACGCGGCACAACCGTAGTTAAGCCCCACAATTGCCACATCTGCATGCCGCCACGGTAGTATTTTATTTTATCGCCGGGGTAGCCGACCGCAAGCAAGCCACGGATAGCTCTAGGTGATTGACCACAGGCAGGCCCATTACACCAAAGCACAAGATTTTTAGCCTGACTAAAGTCCCACTTTTCAGTTTTATATTGACTATCGGACCATCCCCAGTCTTCCATCAATTTTTCAAAAAAACCCAATTCTCCACGCTCCTGTGCACCAAATGCGTCCAGTGCATCTAGCATTTCAGGGTCATCAATGGTCTTACTTAATTGTGTAAAAGGCACGTTTACTGAGCCAGGAATCGTGCCTTTTTTAAACCAGGAAGCCGTACGTGCATCAATTAATATTCCTGTGTCGTCTCGTAGTTCGGTTTCCATAAAGGCAAACAACTCGACTTCACCGATCACATCGACATCCGGAGCTGGCACAATTGACTGAATACAAAAAGGCGGGCACTTTCGCGAAGTTCGAGCAAAATAACCTTTAAGCTCGTAATCAGCGTCTTGTATACGCTGAACCTTTACCGAGCGGCCATCATGCACGACATGCAGGTAAGGCTTATCGAGCGAAAGAGGAATGAAATCTCCACCAAGCTCTGCCTCATCGGCTTGAACACTGGCAGCTAGACCCAGCACCAGCAATGCACCCATTGCGCGTTTGATATTCGTCAACATGTAACCCCTTAAGCAAGGCTTATATAAATTTTTATCGATATAGCCGTATTTTCTACAGCTAACGCTGCAGTAAACGATCAATTATTTTTTTTCTAACCGCAGTAATTGGTGCACCCATATTATATTCGAGAAAAATTTCTTCACGGGTGCGCTCAGGCAATTTTTTATAAAATCCAAAAGTGCCCAGATATTTTTTTTTCAGCAAAGCTTCAAATCGATCACGAGATGCACTTAAACGATCCTTTTCAGGCTTAACAGGGATTTCGACGCGCCTGGCTTGAGCGCCCTCATCACCTATCGAGCGCGTATCAACTTTCTGAACCTCAGCGTCTAATTCCGACAGATAGTCATCCGCCGAATAAGCAGGGTTTTGCCAAAAAACAAGAGTAGTCAGACCACAGAAAAAGATGCCTCGAGCTTTACCCCAAAACCTCATTACCACTAGGTACAGGGCCTCGCCTAACCGCCATGTTCCTGGGATTTGCTGCATTAATCCTCCTTAAGCCGGACAGCGTTGTTCCACGCCTTTATCCGTAACAACACAAATAATGTGATGTAATTAGCTGCCGAAAATAGCAAGTGCAGCCCACCTCTGCAACAATAGCTTTCAATCTCTTTCAATAATGAGAACATTGAATACCCGCAATTCATGTTCAAACAGGGCCGTTTTATGTCGTTATCTCTTGCCGTGGTAATGGATCCTATCGAGCAAATTAAAATCCATAAGGACAGTACATTCGCCATGCTACTAGAGGCACAAAAGCGCGACTGGAAGCTACATTATGTTGAGATGAATGACCTCAGTCAGCGCGATGGCCGCAGCCTGGCGAATGCAGCCCCACTAAAGGTTTATGATGACCCAGCACATTGGTTCGACCTCGGAGAACGTCAAACGACCACTCTCGACCAGTTCGACGTCATTCTCATGCGCAAAGATCCCCCCTTTGACATGGAATATATTTATGCCACTTACCTGCTTGAACAGGCATCAAATACCGGCACACTGGTCATCAATCGACCTAGCGCACTTCGTAATGCCAACGAAAAGCTCTCAACTGCCTGGTTCCCTGAACTGTGCACACCGACACTGGTGACGCGTGATGCAGCACAGCTCAATGCTTTTATTCTCGAACAGGAAGACGTTATCCTCAAACCCTTGGATGGCATGGGCGGAGCATCCATTTTTCGAGTGCAAAAAGATGACGTCAATCGAAACGTCATCATTGAAACACTGACATCACACGCAACACGATTCACCATGGCGCAAACTTTTGTCCCCGAGATCACTGAAGGTGACAAGCGCATTCTTGTTATTGATGGAGAAGCAGTCCCCTATGCCCTTGCACGTATACCCGCAACCGGAGAAACACGTGGAAATTTGGCTGCAGGCGGCACCGGTGTGGGTGTAGAATTGGGCGCAAGAGACTGGGAGATCGTGAAGACCGTGGCGCCCCGCCTGCGCGAACAGGGAATACTGTTTGCCGGACTGGATGTTATCGGCGATTATCTTACTGAGATAAACATCACTAGCCCAACTTGTATACGTGAGCTCGATAATTTGTATCAACTTAATATCGCTGCCACCCTTTTTAATTGCATAGAGCAGAAACTCGCAGTATGAGCATTCTCTCCACCCAAAATATCCTCAAGTTCAAGCGATCCGCTGTTGTTGCCACGGCTGCACTCTTTTTTCTGAGCGCCTGTGAGACAGAACTACCTTCGCAGCACTTCAAACTACTGACCTTCGGCACCCACATGGATCTGGAGATTATCGGTGTCGATCGCAATAGCGCCATTGCTGCCGAACAACAGTTACAAAAAGACTTCGAACAGATGCATAGAGCCTGGCATGCCTGGGACCCAGGCCCCGTCGAGCGCATTAATCGATTTATCAATGAAGGTGTCGACATGGCGATATCGCCTTCGACTATCCCCTTGCTAGAAATCTCACAAAAACTGGCCAAACAAAGCGATTACCTGTTCGACCCAGGCATTGGCCAGGCAATTAAGCTCTGGGGCTTCCATACCAGCGATCTATTACCACACGCCCCTCCATCAGATGAAACCATCAAGTTTTGGCTGGAGCAAAAACCCAGCATCAAAGACATCACGGTGCAGGGCTTTCACCTCAGCTCCAGCAACACTGCGGTAAAACTGGATTTTGGCGCCATAGGCAAAGGCTATGGCGTCGACCAGGCGATTCTGCGTTTACAGGAAATGGGTATTCGCAATGCTGTGGTTAATGCCGGCGGAGATTTACGTGCGATTGGTTCACGCCACGGCAACCCCTGGCGCATTGCCGTCCGTAACCCAGATAGAAACAGTGGTGGTCTCTTTGCCCTTATAGATGTCAGTGGCAATGAAGCCGTATTTACTTCAGGTAACTACGAGCGTAATTTCATTTGGGAAAATACCATTTACCATCACATTATCGATCCACGCACCGGCTATCCTGCGATCAGCACCGCATCAGTTACCGTGCTCCACCCTGATGCAACTACTGCCGACGCCGCAGCAACCGCACTCTTTGTTGCCGGGCCTAAAGACTGGCACCGTATTGCCAAGCAAATGGGCATCAAGTACGTTATGTTAATTGACATGGAAGGGCGCGTGCACATGAACCCAGCCATGCGTGAGCGTGCTAGACTGCAAGTGCCTGTTAAAGAGATCGTTATCAGCGAACCACTTTAGGAATATTCCCAACATATCGTGGATATCACTGGCAAATTACCCATCAAGGTTTCCTCTGACCCGCTAGGCCTGGCCCTGCTGGTTGCGGTCGCGTTTCATGCCTTACTTCTTCTCGGCGTTAGCTTCGATATTCAGCGTGAAAACCCACCGGCCCCTGAACATACACTGGACGTCACTTTAGTCCCCAAAACACCCAAGGCCGAGCCTGATAAAAAACCGGACTTTCTCGCCCAAAGCAATCAACAGGGTGGTGGCGAAACTACCAGCAAAAAACGCCCCAGCAGCTCTTTAGGAAAACCTGCTGCTCCTCGTAAAACAAAACCCGCACCGGAATTAAAGCGTGCCGGTGCTACTCGCCCTGAAAAAACCAAACGGCCTCAGGTTATTACGCAAAAAAAAGCACCGGTAAAACAGACAGTCCGCAAGCCTAAACCCAAGGTTCAGGCACGGGAACAACCGCGTTTGTCGCAACTTCTCGCCAGTACGCAAAAAGAAATTGACCGCCTCACAGCTGAAATTGATCGCAGCCATACCGCCGCGTCCAAGAAAGAAAAACGCAAGGCCATTAATGCCAGCACTCAAGAGTACAAGTACGCCTCATACATGGATGCCTGGCGAAAAAAAGTGATACGCATCGGCAACCTCAACTACCCTGATGAGGCCAAACGTCAAAAGCTCTACGGCAATCTGCTGCTAAATGTAAATGTCCGCGCAGACGGTAGTGTAGAACGTATTCGCGTAGTGCGCTCATCAGGCCATAAGGTATTAGATGATGCGGCCAAACGCATCGTCCGGCTTGCAGCACCTTTTGCCCCCTTTCCAGCAAACATCCGCAAAGAAATCGACTTACTCGAGATCACCCGCACCTGGCAGTTCTCGAGTGGCAACCGTCTATTTTCCGGTAAATAAGCAAACCTGCTTGCCGGAATCGGCTAAGCACACGATACTCAGCAAATGCAAAGTACAAGTCTAAGAAACCAGCTGCTGATTGCCATGCCCAATCTGCAAGATCCAAACTTCTCGCGCACTGTCACCTACATCTGTGAACACAGTGACGAAGGAGCCATGGGAATTGTGATCAATCGTCCGACTGAACTCAAAGTTGCCGATGTATTTAAACAAATGCAAATCATCCCCGACACGGTCTCCAAAAATCAAACCCCTGTCTACGTAGGTGGCCCGGTCGATGAAGATAGAGGCTTTGTCTTACACACACGAGAGCATGACTGGAAATCCACACTGGACGTGAACGATGAACTGAGCGTCACGACTTCCCGTGACATCCTTGAGGCCATGGCACACGACAAAGGCCCTCAAAAAAGCCTCATCGCTCTCGGTTATGCCGGCTGGGTTGCAGGCCAGCTAGAAGAAGAAATTCTCAATAATGCCTGGCTGAGCGGCCCTGCCAACAATGCCATTTTGTTTGATATCCCCGCCGACCAACGCTGGGAGGCTTCGGCCAAATTACTCGGTGTTGACCTCAATTTACTCAGCAGTGAAAGTGGCCACGCATAAATGGCAACATTCCTTGGCTTTGACTATGGCACACACAAGATAGGTGTCGCCGTGGGACAGACCCTGACCCAATCAGCCAACCCCCTGACCACACTAAGCAACCCGCGTGGCAAGCCCGACTGGCAGCGTATAGAGGCGCTACTAAAGGAATGGCAGCCTGATGCACTTGTCGTTGGACACCCTTTTGAAATGACCGACAAAGAAGCCAACAACGCGCCTGCCGCGAAAAAATTTTCACGCCAACTGCATGGCCGTTATCACCTACCTGTACATCTGGTTGATGAGCGCCTGACGACTCGCGAAGCATGGAACCAACTTGGTAATGATGCTGCCAAAGACGTGACTAAGGTAGATTCCTTTGCAGCAAAACTCATCCTTGAAACCTACTTACTTGAGAACGCCTCAACATCATGAGCGAATTACGCACATTTATGAACCACAATGCCATCATCGATTTAATCGACGGTATGGCACACGTATTGTGTTCACGCCTGGCTGATCATCACATTGAGAACCCTGCCATCATCGGTATCCATACCGGCGGCGCCTGGGTTGCCAAACACTTACACAATACTCTGGGCATCCAGGACCCTCTCGGCCTGCTCGACATCAACTTCTACCGCGACGATTTCACTCGAATTGGCGTCAACCCCGAAGTTAAGCCTTCTTCAATTGATTTCGATATCGAAGGCAGGAACATCATACTGGTCGATGATGTATTACAAACTGGCCGCACCATACGCGCCGCCATGAATGAGATTTTCGATTACGGTCGCCCTGCTTCAATCACACTTGTAACTTTGATCGAACGCAGTGGCCGCCAGCTCCCCATTCAACCCGATGTTATTGGCCTGCGACCACCGCTACAGGAAGACGAACATATCGCACTGTCCGGGCCTGAAGAGCTCAGCCTTAATATCGGTCGAAAAGACAATTAACTAACTGGTACAATTCACGCAAATGGCCAGCAGACACCAAAACATCCAACTCAATGATCAAGGGCAGCTTCGCCACTTTCTGACTATTGAGGGCTTACATCGAGGTCTACTCACACAGATTCTCGACACAGCAGAGGCCTTCGCTGCCCTGCCCGGCCGACCCATCAAAAAAGTACCGGCACTACGTGGCCGCATAATCACCAATCTGTTTTTTGAAAACAGCACGCGTACACGCACCACTTTTGAACTGGCAGCCAAACGTCTATCGGCTGACGTCCTGAATTTCAACATCAGCACTTCAGCAACATCGAAAGGCGAAACCCTGCTCGACACGCTGCGTAATATCGAAGCCATGCACAGTGAAATGTTCGTTGTGCGCCACAGTCAATCAGGCGCAGCACATTTTATTGCCCAGCATGCCGCCCCCGGCGTGAGTGTCATCAATGCCGGTGATGGTCGTCATGCACACCCCACCCAAGCCATGCTCGACATGTTCACTATCCGCAAACATAAAGGAGATTTCACTCCGTTGCGTGTAGCCATCGTTGGTGATGTTTTACATTCTCGCGTCGCTCGCTCGCAAATCCTCGCACTAAATACGCTTGGCGTTACCGAAGTGCGCGTGGTTGGTCCAAGTACTCTACTGCCAACAGAGGCGCGCTGTCTTGGCGTACATGTTTTCCATGATCTTGATGAGGGTCTACGTGATGTCGATGTCGTCATCATGCTGCGTTTACAAAAAGAGCGTATGGATGGCGCACTGCTGCCGAGTGAAGATGAATATTTTCAACTCTATGGCCTGACCAGTGAACGCCTTGAAGTCGCCAAAGATGATGCCATCGTGATGCACCCCGGACCAATGAATCGCGGAGTCGAAATGGCATCAGAGGTGGCCGACGGTCCACGCTCAGTAATATTGCAACAGGTCAGCTACGGTATTGCCGTACGCATGGCCGTTATGTCGATGTGTATGCAAACACGTGATGACGCCGGAGGTGAAATGTGACTATCAGCATCATCAACGGGCGCCTGATCGATCCCGCCAACCAGATCGATGAAGCACTTGATCTGCATATTGATGGCACGAGTATTTTTGCCATTGGCAAAGCCCCTGAAGGCTTCCATGCTGACGAAATCATCGATGCCAGCGGCAGTATCGTTTGCCCCGGTCTCGTCGATATGGCAGCTAATCTGCGTGAGCCAGGCTTTACCGCCAAGGGAACACTCGCCAGCGAAACGGCTGCAGCAGCCAAAGGTGGCATTACCACCCTGATCTGCACCCCAAATACTGATCCTGTGATAGACAGTCCGACGGTGATTGAATGGATTCACCGCAAGGCGCGTAAGCTTGCGCAGGCCCGCGTATTGGTCGCGGCAGCCCTGACGCAAAACCTGGAAGGCTCGCAACTTGCAGAAATGTCTGCTTTGAAAAAAGCAGGTTGTGTTGCATTAAGCAACAGCGACCAGCCGCTTGCCAACACTCTGGTTGAACGCCGCGCTCTGGAATACGCCTCTACCTTCGAGATGACTGTCTTCCTGCGACCAGAAGATCGCCACCTACATGCCGGTGGTTGCGTCCATGAAGGGGCCACCGCAACGCGTCTTGGCCTTCCCGGCATCCCTTCAGCAGCAGAAAGCGTTGCCGTTGCCCGCGATCTCGCACTGGCCGAACATACGGGCGCACAAATTCATTTTCGCAGCCTGTCTACTGCCACTTCTGCCCGTATGCTTAGAGAAGCCCAGGCCAGCAAGCTACCGGTTAGCGCTGATGTTGCGGCCCACCAACTACATCTTACAGAGATGGATGTCGAAGGTTTTGACTCACGCTGCCACGTCTCACCACCTTTGCGCACCCTGGCCGATCGTGATGCCCTGCGTCAGGCCGTGGCCGATGGCACCATTGCTGCCATTTGCTCAGACCACCAGCCTCACGAGCCCGATGCCAAAGATGCCCCCTTTCCCGGCACCGAAGCAGGCATTTCCGGCCTTGAAACCCTGCTTGCACTTACCCTCAAACTGGTCGATGAAGGCCTGCTTGATTTGTCCGATGCCATTGCACGCGTTACCTGTGGCCCGGCCGACTTACTCAATCTTCCGCATGGCCGCCTGAACGCTGGCTCAGCCGCAGATATCTGTATTTTCAAGGCCGATTCATACTGGACGCTAGATGCCGAACAGATGGTCAGTGAGGGACACAACACACCTTTCGACAATTGGGAATTTACTGGCCAGGTAACCCATACCTTATTTAATGGCAAACTCGTCTATCAAGCTTAAAGACTCAGCATGCCTCCATGTCAACAACTGAAGGCCTCGCTGCATAGACAGCAAGGCCTTACCTTCTTACGTAAGATCAAAGATCTAGCCAAAAGAAAGGCTGGTCTCTTCTCCAGTGACGGTTATCGCGACGCTCATAAGGTTGATGACCCGCTCGCGGCTTCTTATTGTTGTGGTGCCGTGCATTTGCACGATTGTGTTTAAATTCCCGAATACGCTGTTCCGCTCGATTTTGCTCCCCGTTGATGCGACTGCGCTCCCAGTGGGTATAGTGACCGTCCGCCCCATGTTCGCGAATAATCCTATCAATTAATCTTTGCTCACGGCGCAGTTCATTTTTCTCCCAACGCGTTAACTTACCCTTCTGCTCTCCTTGCTTAATCCTTCGCTTATGTTCACGCTGCCGCTGATGGATCTTGTCTTCAAACCGGGATTGCCGGTCAATTTGATTTCTATGTCCTCGCTCGTACCCATACTCGCCCGAACTCTGTCTTGCCTCAGCTAAACCAGATAGGCCGAATACTGTGACCGCAAGGATTAAAATACGTTGTGCTGATTTGTTCATGATAATTTCTCCGTTGTTCTAACAAACTGTTGTTTGACTGTGGGAGTAATTCTGGACCAGGCTAGCTGAACGCTAGCTGAATAGAAAAAATAAAACAAAATAAAGACTTCACAAATTTAATTGCGCCAGATCAATATAATGATCTTCTAATTAAGGCACTCTAGAGTCCGTCGAAAGAAACCAATGACATCTCCCTGTCTACAGTGATTTCGACGCTTATCTCACTCAAATTGACTGAATTGCTACCCGCTACCTCCTTAGCGGGTATTTTTTTGTCTGTTAGCCGTGAAAGGCCTGCTCAGAAACAAGCCACGCATGCTCATCAGGCGTGTTTTCTCGCCCCAGGACAGCATTACGATGCGGAAAACGTCCAAAGCGCTGCACAATCCCTTTATGGTGTCTTGCCCAGCGCAAATTATCATTCATGTCAGCTGCAGTAAATAATGCTATTGAGCGATCTTGATCGACCAGGTCCTCGCTATGCATAAAAGGCAAATACATAAATGCCTTTTCAGCCGGTGTCTTTAATTGTTGATCAAAACCGCGCTCTATAGCCCTTAAAGCCACCTTTCGTGATTGTTCTTCTGTTGAAAAACTCAGCGCCTGATCACGAAACATATTCAGTGGAAACTGATCCAACACGATAACCAGAGCCAGCGCATTTGTAGGCGTACTCTCCCAGTCCCTCAGCAGATCATCGCGTGCCGCCCGCCATGTCGGCTCAAATTGCACGCGTATTTGTTGATCAAACTCCTCGGTCGAGCGGAACCAGCAAGGTTTATTTGCCGGATCAAACCAAAAATCGTAGACCTGCTGGGCAGTCATACCAGCAAATAACGGCCGCCCGAGGCAATAGCCACGGTAATTAAACCGATTACGGTATTGATACCCACCAGCATACGGATCTGCGCCAG
>Ga0316204_10005449_pt1 | contig 20967 bp, 20 predicted proteins | sample 6monrhotite_MG_2_FD_205661 | JGI IMG/M metagenome (GOLD analysis project Ga0316204, IMG submission 205661) | Microbial mat bacterial communities from mineral coupon in-situ incubated in ocean water Damariscotta River, Maine, United States -... | ecosystem: Environmental > Aquatic > Marine >... | reverse complement strand
CATCTAAAATTCCATCCCAAAACCTATGGCGTTCCGGGTATTTTTTGAACTTGTGAAGCGTCTTCAATGCCAGCCCATAGACGGCCCGATTAATACCGCCGCGCCGGTTGACGCCGGGCCATAGCCCGACCGTATGAACCGCCGCCTCTTTGAATTTCATTGTTTTGCTAAAGTCGTTGCCCAATTCCGCGCAGAAATCGAACGTCCCGATCACCGCGCACTTGTCAAAAAAATGCTTGCCATCGGCCCGGCACTTGCCCGACCAGACGCACGCCCATCGCTTGACGTGTTCAGGCGTTAAGTGGCCTGTAAAAATGACCGCTGGTTCAATCGAACCAGCGGCCATTGCACTAGGGGATGGAGAAGGCATCGCAACCTGTCCCTAGTACGGTATTTCGTCGTCTTGTTGACCCGGCCCGGCATCGCCAACGGTAGCCGGGGCGCCCGCCTTTTTGCGACCCCACTTAATCGTATAGTTCGCGGGCTTCTTTTTGTCCGTTCCTTCCGGCTGGTCGTCGTCAGGGAACGCAGCCACATAAACCGGCGATCCCATGCCCGGCCCATCAACGGTGATCGAGAAAAATTCACCCTTCCCGGCCTTGAACTGTTTCGCCCACGCGTTGCCGAAATGGGTAAAATCCCCGGCCCGGTTTTTGATCTTGAACGCGTAATCCGGCGACTTTTCATTGCGCTTTGACGCGTGCGGGATTAGGTAAAATTCACCCGATATTGACACGGTATCAATTTCACCATGAAAGACCGTTGGTTTGCCTTCAACGTCCTTGCGGAGCAGATAACCACATTCGATAGTCAATTTACTGTCTCCCCTTCGTCTGCATTTAATTCGTTTATTGCGCCGTCTAGCTGATTACTAAGGCGACACGCAAAATCAGGGTCGATGATGATTTCCAGTTCATCGCTGATTTGCAGCAATATTGTTTCGCCATCCAGCGCCATTACCTCAGGCGTTGGAATTTGATCCTTTGATAAATCAAACGTCATTTTCATTTGGCCGTTTCCTTTTCTGGTTGCCATTTGCCATTGCGGGGCAAGTGCCCCTTCACCGCCGTTTTTGTTAGGTTTAGGGCCAGTGTCGAATTTTTGGCCTTAACCTTTTTGGGCTTGGCCGGGGCATTGCGCCCCGGCTTCCACCCGTTGAAAGCCAGAAATGAACCTGGCCCCAAACCCCCCGTAATTTTCTGAACGGCAAACAGTCAACGGGGCGAAACTCTTACGAAACACTAAACATGTGTCTTGTGACGTAAGACAGCCACCACATGATGCGGGTTGTCAATCGCCAAATTTCGGATGTATACTTCCCCAACTCCAACGGCAAAACGGTGTTACAACTATGACGTTAGACGAATATATTGACGCGGCTAAGTCCGCGCAGAGCCTTCATTTCGACCGCGAACTTGACCGGTTTTTAGGGTACAAAGGGACCGCTTGCTCTTTCTGGCGATCAAAAAAATCACGTCCAAGCGCGGAAGGCATGGTAGCCCTTGCCGAAGCCGCTGGCCTTGACCCTCACGTCGCCATTATAGAACTGGGCCTGATAACCGCAGAACAAAACCACAATGAACATATGGTTATCATATATCAGGACTTAAAAGAGAAAGTAAAAGCCGCCTCACAACTTGCGGCATAACGGCCCTTTATTAATCGTAATCTTGCCCGCCTTTGAGAACATAGCCGGAACTTCGCACAGTGTATTGTTCCACTATATACATTATGCGATTTACAGGGTTACCAAATTATGGCTATCAAGGGACTACTGTTTGATAAGGACGGCACCCTGCTCGATTATCACCAGACTTGGGCGCCATTGAATCGGGCCGCGGCCTTGCATGTGGCGCATGGTGATTTGAAACTGGCGAACCGCATGCTGGATCATGGCGGTCAGGACCCGGTTACAGATCAGGTGCGGTCTGGATCACATCTGGCCGCTGGTACAGCCGTCGAGATCGCCGCCGCATTCGAACATATCTCTCCTGACCACGGCTTGGAAAATTTGCCTGCCCTGATTGATGGCATTTTTAATTCGGAACTGGCGTCACAAACGACGGCGGTTCATGGCCTGAATGATGTCATTGAGGTATTTGCGCAAAGAAACATGAAAATGGGCGTTGTTACCGCCGATAGTGAAACAGGCGCCATTGTCTCCCTGACACCATTTGATGTTCTACACAGGTTCGACTTCATTTGTGGCTACGACAGTGGCCCCCGCCCCAAACCCGACCCGGCACCTGTTCTGGCCTTTTGCGCCAAAACAGGGCTGAATGCAGCTGAAGTCGCCGTTATTGGCGATAATGACCACGACATGATCATGGGCAAAGACGCCGGTGCCGGCTTACTGGTGGGGGTATTGACGGGCACATCGGGCCATGATGAATTGAGCGTACTTGCCGACGTTGTTCTTGATAGTATTAATGATCTGGAAACGTGTCTCATCGAGCGACAGCTCATCGTTTAGGACCCCTGCCCCATGCCCGTTAACGCCCCCAATGATACCGCCCCCATAAACCGCCTGATCGATATCATGGCATTACTGCGCGACCCGGACAAAGGCTGCCCGTGGGACGTAGAGCAAACCTTCGCGACCATAGCACCACACACCATTGAAGAAGCCTATGAAGTCGCAGAAGCCATCGAACAAAACGATATGGCATCCCTGGTCGATGAATTGGGTGATTTGCTGCTGCAAGTGATCTTTCATGCCCGCATGGCCGAAGAATTGGGCAGCTTTGCCTTTGACGACGTCGTCGCCGCCATCACCGACAAGCTGGTGCGCCGCCATCCTCATGTTTTTGGTGATACAGACATCGCCAGCGCCGAAGCCCAGACGGTTTCGTGGGAATCCCTGAAGGCCAAGGAAAGACAGAAAAAGAACCAGGCCACCAGCGCTCTGGATGGGGTAACGACCGGTCTACCGGCCCTGACACGTGGCTTGAAACTGCAAAAACGCGCCGCACGAGTGGGGTTTGATTGGCACCAGGCTGGCGATGTCTTGCATAAATTCAGCGAGGAAATCGCCGAATTGGCGGAAGAAATGGATGCAGGTGGCCCGTCGGAGCGCTTGCAAGATGAACTGGGTGATGTGTTGTTTACCTGCGTCAACCTGGCCCGCAAGCTCGATATTGACCCTGAAACGGCGCTGCGTCACGGCAACGCCAAATTCGAGCGACGCTTTCGCATGATCGAGGAACTTTTGCTGGAACAAGGAAAAACACCAGAACAGAGCAATCTCGATGAAATGGAAAGCCTGTGGCCACTCGCTAAGTCACGGACATCCTTGTAGAATGCACCGCATGAGGAAATCAGTTTTTAGAAATCTGGCCGTCGCTTTGCTGTCCGCAATTGGCTTAAGCAGCTGCTATGTGCCGGCCAGTTTCGATGTAGAAGTTGAAATCAGCCGCAGTGGTTTTTATTCCATCGTATTTGAAGGCTATCTGGCCGAAACCAATCTGTACAACGGCATCCAGTCCAAAAAGCTGAGCCGCAAAGAAGAAGCAAAACGCGTAAAAATCCTGGAGAACGACTTCAAACGAGATTCGGCAACCAAGGAATTCAGCTATTTCAAGCAAGGACACTTCAAGGTCAAATGGGAAAAATCAGGCGATATCCTGACATCTAAAATGGTCACCTTCGTGCGCCGCAATGAAAATATGTTTTCCATTACCTACAACAAGTCCAAGGCGCTTGTTTCCGTTCAAGGGACGCCAATTTCCAACATCAACGCCAAAAGATTGGTCGACGCAGGCCTGGGCATGAGCGGACAACTGCGTGTAAAAACAGATGCCCGAGTGATTAAACACAACGCCGGGAAGGTCAAAAAAGACAAGGGCCGCTACAAAATCTATGTATGGGACATCAAAAGCCCCTACGATCCAGCCCCGTCTTTGCTGTTCAACCTGCGATAGTCAGCCCTTCAAAAGCCGGATCAGGCTCGAGGTATCCCACCGGTTTCCGCCCTTTTTCGCGATCTGGTCATAATAACCGGCGACGGTTTCTGTGACCGGCAGTGGTGCGCCATTATTCTTTGACTCATCAATGCAAATCCCCAGATCCTTACGCATCCAGTCGACGGCGAAACCAAAATCGAACTTGTCATCGACCATGGTATAGCCACGGTTTTCCATTTGCCAGGATTGCGCCGCCCCTTTTGAGATCACATCGACGACCTTTTTGGCGTCAAGGCCGGCCAGTTGAGCGAAATTTAATCCTTCTGAAAGGCCCTGAAGAAGCCCGGCGATGCATATTTGATTAACCATCTTGGTCAATTGACCGGCACCGGCTTGCCCCATCAGCGTAACCGCCTTGCCATAGGCCGCCATCACCGGAGCCGCTGAATCGAAGGGTTCTTGATCGCCGCCAAGCATAACGGTCAACGCACCGTTTTCGGCCCCCGCCTGTCCACCGGAAACGGGACCATCCAGGAATCGTTTATTGGCCTTTTTGGCGGCCTCGTAGATTTCCCGGGCCACATCGGCTGACGCCGTGGTGTGATCGACAAAAATAGTCCCCTCATCCATACCAGCGAGGATTCCATCTTCACCGAATGTGACACCGCGCAGGTCATCGTCATTTCCGACACAGGCGAATACAATGTCTTTTCCTGCTGCAGCAGCGCCCGGTGTCAGTGCCTTCGAGCCCCCATGTTCGGCAACCCAGGCGTCTGCCTTGGCCGCAGTCCGGTTATAGACCGTTACGTCATGCCCGGCTTTGACAAGGTGACCGGCCATGGGATAGCCCATGACGCCGAGTCCGATGAAGGCTAGTTTCCTGGATTCCATAACGTTGTCTCCTTGATGATCGGGAAATTGTTTCAGCTGCCATGTTTAAAACACAGGGCCACTGCAATCAATGACGATACCGTTCCGGTCCATTCATTTTCCGTATGATGAGAACATCACCGATCGTCAAGCACCGAGGCCAGTGCCTCCCAGGTTTCAACATCCGGGCTCAACATCAGGGTTTCAGTGCTTTTTTTGGCAGCTTCAGGATCAAGAACCGGCGTGTAGGGAAGCCCTGAACGAACAAGGCAACTGTACCCGCCCGATTCTTTATGAATGAGCACACCAGCGGCGTGATCCCATGGTTTCAAGGCGACGGCATAGCGGGCAAAATGCAAGGCACCGCGCGATAATTCGATATAATCCTGCCCCACACAGCCGATCCTCGTAACGTACAAGGCTGAGTTTTTCTTTTTGCGCATTTTATCAGCAGCAGGCTTGGTCAGCGAGCCTTTCATGGACGATATTGCCTCACCGGGGGCGACGCGTAATCGTTCCCCCTTCCCGTTCCAGGCCCCCTGCCCTTTTTCGGCCCAGACCGTTTGCCCGCTGACCGGATTATGGATCCATCCCATCAAGGTTTCCCCACCCTGGCAGTAGGCGACAATGACGGCGAAAGGTGTACGTCCGTGCGCAAAATTCCGGGTGCCGTCCAGGGGGTCAATTACCCAGACCGGGGCATCGCCGTGCAGCCGGTTTAAAATTTCAGGATCTTTTTCAGCAGCTTCCTCGCCAACGCAGCAACTTCCTAAAATCAGCCCGGTAAGCGCTGATTCAAGATGACGTTCGGATTCAACATCCGCAATGGTGACCAGGTCCCCTGGTGATTTTTCACTGATATCTTCATCGGTCAATTGCCGAAATCGAGGTAAAATGATTGTCCGGGCGGCTTCCCCGATGATCTGGATAACCGCGTCGGGATCAGGTAGAAGCATGCGAAGCGGCCTGTTGTATCTGGAATCGCGAAGCGTTTATCGGGTCCAGCCTGACGGTCAAATGCATGCCAAATTCGTCATCGTTTCTTTCAATCACTTCACCATGGTCATATAGCCAGGCCAGTGTGGCACCATCAGCAGGCAACAGGTCTATTTTATGGACGACGTCGGCATCTGCAATTCGACGGTCAATATTTTCGACCAGAATTTCACACCGTTCACCGCTTAATGCGGAAAGTGCGAACATGGTTTCATCGGATCGTTCGACCGTTGTGATCAGGTTTGACCAATCCTCCTCGTCGAGCGCGTCAATTTTATTAAGAACCTCGATCATTGGCACAGATCCATCGTCGGAACTTTCCTCTATGCCAAGTTCCTTCAAGACATTCAGGACGTCTGTTTTTTGAGCATCTGTATCAGGGTGCGCACAATCTCGAACATGGATAATAATATTGGCTTCCGTAACTTCTTCCAACGTCGCGCGGAACGCGGTCACCAGCTCATGAGGCAAATTGGAAACAAATCCAACCGTATCGGACAGGATGATCGATCGCCCGGACGGCAATTTGAGTTCACGCATGGTCGGGTCCAGGGTCGCAAACAATTGGTCTTTTACGGAAACACTGGCATTGGTCAGGCGATTAAACAGCGAGGATTTACCGGCGTTGGTATAACCGACCAAGGCGACGATGGGATACGGCACCTTGCGACGGGCCTTGCGATGAAGGTCACGCGTGCGTTTTACGTCGTTCAATTCATTTTTCAAGCGCGTGATGCGCTGGTCGATTTGCCGGCGATCGGATTCAATCTGGGTTTCGCCAGGCCCGCCCATAAACCCGGCACCACCCCGCTGCCGCTCCAGGTGGGTCCAGCTTCTGACCAGCCTGGAACGTTGATAGCTCAGGGAAGCCAGTTCGACTTGCAAGCGCCCTTCGCGGGTTCGCGCCCGTTCCCCGAAAATATCAAGAATTAATCCGGTACGGTCGATAACCTTGCATTTCCAGGCACGCTCCAGGTTTCGTTGCTGAACGGGGGTCAATTGGACGTCGATAACGACGATATCGACCCAGCGATCACCCTCAGCATGTTTGCCCTGGTCCATGTTAAACGGAACTTCACCATTAACGATGGCACCAATCATTTCGACGGTGCCCTTGCCGAACAATGTCGATGGGCGAACTTTGGGCACATTGATGATTTCGCCATGAACGATATTGAGATCAATCGCCATGGCCAGACCGACGATTTCATCCAACCGTGCTTCAGGCGACCGAATATCTCCGCTCGCCTGTCGAATAAAGGGGTGGATAACAAGACAACGATCGGAATCTGCTTGTAAGGCGGCATCGAAACCCGCCGTGTCTTTTTTCGAAACGCTCAAATCCGTCCTGTCTACCGCGACAATATACCGGCGGTTCCGGCCTTAAAAATTAGATTAATCAGACTCGTCGCCTTTTTCAGGCTCAAACAATTGCACAGGCTCAGCCGGCATGACGGTCGATATGGCATGCTTGTACACCAGTTGAGTATGTCCGTCGCGGCGCAATAGAACCGAGAAATTATCAAACCACGTAACTATCCCTTGCAACTTCACCCCATTGACGAGAAATACCGTGACGGAAGTCTTGTTTTTGCGGATGTAATTCAAAAAAACGTCTTGTACGTTTTGAGTTTTTTCGGATGACATTTTGCGACCCCTTCTTTTTTTACAAGTTTCATAAACTCCGCATATTACGAAGCACCATCCTTGCTTATTTTTGCGGGCCAGCTTCAAACCCGATTGCAATGCAATCCCATACTGCCTGACCTTAAAATACCTTACATTGCTTTAACGATATTTGCTAGCTCCTGACATTCCACGACGTGGCAAACAGACTGGCTCAAATCAAATTCGTTCTCGCCCGGAGCCTTTTTTCTCAGTAGCACCGGGATGCAGCCCGTATTGACAGCGCATTCCATATCAATATCAGCATCTCCAACAAACCAAACCTCAGCCCCCGCTTTAACTGGACCTGCCGATAGCGCAAGATGGACAGGATCAGGCGAAGGCTTATCGTTTTTTGCGTCGTTGGCACCGACAATCTTGCTAAAATGACGATCCCAGCCCAGAAATTCAGCTTCTCGCCGCAAATACGCCCCCGTTTTGTTGCTGACTACTCCAAGATAAATTCCGGCGGCGGATATATCTGCCAGCAATTCCGCTGCTCCTGGCAAAGGCGTCAACTTTTCCAGGTGTATCGTTTCAAAATAGGCATAAAAATAATCTGCTGCTTCACGCCAGTGATCGCCAAACAGGACGGGGAAACTGTCGCGCAAAGATTTCCGGACCCGCTGGCGGGTTTGTGCTGCCGTCCAGGGCTCCATGCCATAGTTCGTCAGTGTAGCGTTCAGGGTCAGGTGAATGACCTCCCAACTATCGACGAGGGTGTTATCCCAATCAAAAAGAATAGCCTTTGGCTTGCCACTCAAACTTGGCCCGTTCATGGGGCATCTGCCATTTGCTGGTTCATGTGCTGACCATAATGTTCAAGTAACAGGGTGGCGAGTTTCCCAGGCTTTCCATCTGCCACCATATCGTCATCGATTTGAACCACCGGCCTAACAAACGATGTCGTCGATGTGACGAAGGCTTCTTGTGCGGCTTTTGCCTCGGCAACGCTAAATGGTTCCTCAACAAACTCCAACCCCAGGTCGGCAGTGATCTTCAGAACCGAGATCCGGGTGATGCCATTCAGGATTTCGCTATTGGCCTGACGGGTTTTAAGAACGCCGTTAGCGTTGACGATCCAGGCATTCGACGATGTCCCTTCAGTAACCAGGCCATCGTCATCGACGAACCATGCCTCATACGCTCCGGCCCGGGTCGCCTGTTCCTTGCCAAGGCAATTGCCAAGCAAGGAAATTGTCTTGATATCTCGCCGTTTCCAACGGGTTTCGGGGATTGTGATGACCTTGACTCCGCGCCGTGACTGATCAGGGTCAAAAGGCAGTCCTCGCCGGGCGGTAATAACCAGGGCGCTGTCTTGATGGGTGGGGAAGGCATGATTACGCGGGGCGACACCACGGGTGATTTGCAAATACACGATGCCATCGCGCACATGGTTGCGCCGGATTATCTGGGTAAAAATTCCGTTCAATGTTCTGGGGTTTACCGGCCAGGCGATCTCCAGTTCGCTCAATGATCGTTCAAGACGTGCCATATGCCCTTCCTGATCGATAAGGTGCCCCTGATGCACGGCAATCACCTCATAAACACCGTCGGAAAACTGGTACCCCCGGTCATCAATATGAACGGCAGCCTTTCGGTGCGGGACGTAGCTCCCGTTTACATATGCTATTCTTGACATGGAAAATCTCTCTAAAAATATTCAAGCTGAACGGAGAACAGTTTTTCGACTTTGCGGATCGCCCCCGCTGCGGCGAACAACACGACACGATCCTTGACCTGAATTACCGTGTTGCCACGCGGGATGATGATTTCATCCCCCCTGACGATGGCGCCAAGCAGGACACCGGCAGGCAAATTAACATCGCGCAATGGTTTGTTCACCAATGACGAGGTTTCCAGCGCTTCCGCCTCGATCAATTCGCCAAATCCTTCCCGAATAGCATGGACGGAATGAATGCGCCCGCGCCGCACATGTTGAAGAATGGTCGATACGGTTATATGGCGCGGGCTGACAACGACGTCGATGCCCAACGACCCCACCAGGGGTTCATAGGTTCCCTTGTTGATCAAGGTCACTACGCGCCCGGTTCCCATGCGTTTGGCCAGCAAGGATGCCAGAATATTTGTTTCGTCATCGTTGGTTACCGCGACGACGGTTTCTGTAACACCAATATTGGCTTCTTCGAGGACTTCCTGATCCAACACATCGCCATTCAGGACGATTGTATTTTCCAGTTCCGCTGATATGTATTCGGCTCTCTTTTTGTCCAATTCAATGATCTTGGTTTTAACCCAGGGAAATTCTTGTTCAACTTGTTGGGCTAAAAACAGGCCAATGTTGCCGCCGCCGAATATCAACAACCGGCGAGCTTCGCTCTCTTCATGACCGAAAGCGGCCATTGCACGTGGTAAATGCGCCGTTTCGACGACGAAATAGACTTCATCGCCAGGCAGCATCTGATCGTTGCCTGTGGGTACGGTCGGTTTGTTGTCGCGCATCAGGCCGACGATGACGATATTCAGATCAGGAAACAGTTGCGTCAGTTGTTTCAGGGGGGTGTGAACCAGTGGGCAGGATTCCTCGCAACGTACCCCCATCAACCTCACCTTATCGTCAGCAAGGGGAATCATTTCAAAGGCGCCAGGCACCTGAAGACGGCGAGTTACCGCCCTGGCGACTTCAAGTTCCGGAGAAATAATCACGTCGATCGGCAAGTGATCGCGAGAGAACAGGTTTGCCCACATGGGCGAAAGATAACTCTGATGCCGGATCCTGGCGATTTTGGTCGGCACATCAAACAGCGAATGCGCTACCTGACACGCCACCATATTTACTTCATCGGCATAAGTAACCGCGATGATCATATCTGCATCGGCAACACCGGCGAGCTCCAGAATATCAGGATGGGAGGCATGGCCTACAACCCCATTTACATCGATTGTATCGGTAATCCGCCTGACCAGTTCAGCAGATTGATCAACGATTGTTACATCGTTGTTTTCCATGGATAAGTGCCGGGCAATATTGGACCCGACCAAACCGGCACCACAGACAATCACTTTCATGATGCGCTTCCTTTTAGCCGTTCTTCTTGCAATATTCTGTCGGTCATTTTCATACTTCTGACGATGTTTCATTATCCGTTGAGTTCGGATAATTGCCACCTTTTGACTGAATACCAAGCGATTTCATTTTTCGATGCAACGCCGACCGCTCCATCCCGACAAAGGCCGCCGTGCGGGATATATTTCCCCCAAAACGGGAAATTTGTGAATTCAGATACTCTCGTTCAAACGCTTCACGTGCTCGTTTGAGCGGCAAACTCATTATTTCGCTCAGGTCCTCGATCGTTTTTGACGTCGCCTCCTTACCCCTGATGTCTGACGGCAGCATGTGGGCGCCAATTTCTTCTCCCGGATCGCCAGCCGTCATGATCAGCATACGTTCGATAACATTTCTCAGTTCCCGGACATTGCCCGGCCAATGATAGGCCTGCAAGGCTGCGATCGCACCACTTGAAAGTTGCCGTGGAGGATGTCCGGTTGAATCAGAAGACCGGGTAATGAAGTAATTGGCCAGTATCTCCACGTCTTCAACCCGAGAGCTCAATGGCGGCACTTCAATGGGAACAACACTCAGGCGATAAAACAGGTCTTCTCTAAATTTTCCGGCAGCCATCTCTTCGGTCAAATTCCTGCCGGTGGACGCGACGACACGAACATCCACATCGACCCGGGTGACGCCACCGACGCGTTCGAATATCTGTTCTTGCAGAACGCGCACAATCTTGCCCTGGGTTTCAAGGGGCATATCGGAAATTTCATCGAGATACAGTGTCCCGTTGTGCGCTGCTTCGAACGTTCCGACTTTTTTGGATGTTATATCGCCGTCGTTGTTTTCCGTTCCGAATAGTTCGGTTTCGACCCTGTCAGGGTCCATGGACGCGCAATTCAAGACAACGAATGGTCCAGTGGCGCGCAGGGATTTATCGTGCAGCATCCGGGCAACCACTTCCTTGCCAACCCCTGCCGGACCGGAAATCAACACACGCGAATTGGTGGGCGCGACTTTGTCTATGATCTGCCTGACATGAAATATCGCCGACGATTTACCAATCAAATCACTGGATATTTCGGCCCGCATTCTTAGCTCTTCGTTCTCCTGGCGCAATTTCGATGCTTCCATGGCCCGCTTGACGATGAGCAACAGCCGATCAGAATTGAAGGGTTTCTCTATGAAATCATATGCGCCAAGATTGATTGCCGTAACCGCCGTCTCAATATTCCCATGTCCACTCATCATGATTACGGGAATACCTGGATTTTCTTTGCAAACCCGTTCAAGAATTTCGATTCCGTCCAGCTCGCTTCCCTGCAACCAGATATCAAGGATGACCAGACTGGGGCGCCGCTGTTCGATCTCCATGAAGGCAGATGCACTGTCAGAGGCTTCTCTGGTTTGATAGCCTTCATCTTCCAGGACGCCACTGACCAACGCCCGGATATCAACCTCATCATCGACAATCAGAATATCAAGAGCCATGTGACGTGCCTCCGATTGTCAGTGCATCAAAGTTTTCATCATCCGCAAGAACACCGGATTGTTTTAGGCTCTTTTCATCGCTTGGCCGAAATGACAGCTTGGCACGCACGCCGCCTTCTGCGCGGTCCTCCAAATGCAGATCACCGTTGTGATCTTCCATGATCTTTCTAACAATCGCCAAGCCAAGCCCCGTGCCTCCGTCACGTGTAGTGACGTAAGGTTCCGTCAGGCGGTTTCGGGCCTCGACGGGCAGGCCTTTCCCATTATCTTCGATGGTCACAGAAATTCGACGCTCGCCATCTTTTCCGGTTTCCGTGCTGATGGTGCAACAAATCCATCCACCGCTTTTCATTCCCTGAGCTAACGCTGTTGATTCCGTTAACGACTCGGCTGCGTTTTTTAAAAGATTGTTCAATGCCTGCCCAATTTGCCGCCGATCACACCGCTGCATAAGCGGCAGGTCGGGAATATTCAGTTCATAATTGATTTCGGGTTGCCTATTGCGTTCCAGAAGCACCGATTGCTTGCAAATTTCAGCAAGGTTTTCATCTTTCAACAACGCCAGTGGCATCCGCGCGAAAGAGGAAAATTCATCAACCATGCGCCCAATATCTTCGACCTGTCGAACTATGGTGTCCGTCAGGGACGAAAAGGTTTCAGGGTCTTTTTCAATCTGCACCAGGTATTTCCGTCTCAGGCGTTCGGCGGAAAGCTGGATCGGAGTCAGAGGATTCTTGATTTCATGGGCGATACGTCGCGCTACATCGGCCCATGCGGCCGTTCTCTGCGCCGTTAGCAGGTCAGTCACATCATCGAAAGTAACAACAAACCCCAGAATATCCCCCCCCAGTTTTTCCGCGGCAATACTGGCGTGCAGGGTGTGAAACTTGCCATCCCGGGCAATTTGAATTTCGCTCTGATGCGATTTTTCCGGGCGCACCATGGCAGTGTCCAGAAGTTCGCTCATTTCTGGAATCACATCACCAAGAGGAGCCGCGACGGATTGTTCCAGGTCACGCCCCAACAAGTCTGACGCCGACCTGTTGGGCAGATTTATCCGGCCTTCGCTGTCGAGCCCGATGACACCGGCGGACACACCTGTCAGGACCGTTTCCGTGAATCGACGCCGTTCATCAAGCATTCGATTGGCCTCGACAAGGACTTTCTGCTGACTTTGCAGTTGGGTGGTCATTTTATTAAAAGACCGCCCCAGATTACCAATTTCATCGGTTCCGTGCGTTTCGTCGACACGCACGCTTAAATCCCCCCCACGAACCCTCTCGGAGGCTGAAATCAAACTGCTGATCGGACGCGACATTCGTCCAGCCAAGGCCAGCCCGACCCAGGCTGCGACCATTAACAACATCATCGAGACCAACCCGTAAATCATTACAAAGGTGATCTGAATGCCACCCTGTTTTTCTTCAAGGTTTTGGTATTTTGCGACAGCCCCCTTGGTGTTTTGAATGTGTTCCAGGACTTTGGAATCAACAAAACGACCGACCAGTAAATAGGCATCGGCGAAGCCATTGAGCTTGATAACGGCCCGGACCTTATTGTCATTGGGCGTCGTGACAACAGCAACACCACCGGCGGCGGCCTCTTTGAGCATTTTTTGTGGAACCAGATCGAATTCCAGCGATTGACTGAAACGCGACCTGGCCAGAACGCGCCCGGCGCTATTAATAACCAACGCCTCGGACAAAGAGCGAACTTCGGCCTGCTTTGAAAGGTAATTATTAAATACCTGCGGGTTTCTGGTCAGCAAATTCGCCTCGGCATTTAGGTCGTTGGCTGTGATCAGGGCATTTGCACGGATATTTTGCTGATGTTCGTGTAAATAGGCTATGGCGACCGCGTTCGACGCCTCAAGTGCTGTCCTGATCCGGTCACTAAACCAGGTTTGAATACCGAAATTCAAAAACAGTGCCGAAAAAATTGCGACCAGAATAGCAGGTGTAACTGCGACCAGCCCAAACATCAAAACCAGCCGTGTATGAAGCCCTGACCCGGCCTGACCGCGACGACGGTCGCTCCAGATAACAACCATCCGACGGGCAACAACAACCCCAAGCAACAGCAGTAAAACCGCATCTAGGTACAGCAACACCAGGACCGTATCAGGGTCAGGGTCGGGCGTTGTTTGCCAACCCATCATGGTCATAACCGTGGCGATCCCCGATGCCGCCGCCGCCGCCGCCAGTGCAAAAGCCAACTTCCGGCCCAGCCCGAAGCGATGCCAAACCGCCAACAAGCGATCATATACCGGCAGGCTGGATTCCGACGATTGTGGGGTAAGGGTGGCGCGTTCGTCGGTCATTTGGTTCCCCTGACGACGGGAATTTCGAGATCCCTGATCTTCTTTCGCAGGGTGTTTCGGTTGAGCCCCAAAACATCGGCGGCCTTGACCTGATTTCCGTTGGTTGCCTGCAAAGTCAGCGTGACCAACGGGCGCTCGAGTTCTTTCAAAACCCTGTCATACAATCCCGGAGACGGCAAACCGCCGCCATGGGCAGCGAAATAAGCGATCAGGTGTTGCTCTATCGAAGCGCCAAGACCATCGGCCCCATCGCCGCTGACGGTAGATGGAGCTGAAGTATCGGCCAATTCGGCTTCGATTACGTCGATGCGGATAATTTCCTGAGAATACAGCGCCATCAAACGCCTGACCATATTTTCCAATTCCCTGACATTTCCCGGCCAGCGATAGGTTTTCAGGCGCTCCATCGCCGACGGGTCGACGGTTTTTTCCGGCAGCCCTTCGGCCACCGACTGCTTGACAAAATGGCGTACCATTTCCGGAATGTCTTCAGATCTTGCCCGCAACGCTGGCAACCTGATGGGGACGACATTTAACCTGAAATACAAGTCTTCACGGAACAATCCCTGCCGGATCAACTGTCGTAAATCGTGATGGGTGGCAGCGACGATACGCACGTTCGTACGGATAGGCGTACGCCCGCCCACCGTCGTATATTCACTTTCCTGAAGAACCCGAAGTAGTCGTGTCTGGGCTTCTGGCGGCATATCGCCTATTTCGTCAAGGAAGAGCGTGCCGCCTTCGGCTTGAGCAAACCGCCCGGAACTGCGTTGTGTCGCCCCTGTAAAAGCCCCCTTTTCATGACCAAAAAGCTCGCTTTCGATCAAATCTTTGGGGATCGCCGCCATGTTTATGGCGACGAACGGGTAGTTGCGACGCTTGCCATAATCATGCAGCGCCCGAGCAACCAATTCCTTGCCGGTTCCAGATTCACCCGTGATCATCACCGATAGGTCTGTGCCCATTAATCGCGCCAGCGTCCGATATATTTCCTGCATGGCCGGCGAACGTCCGATCAGGGGCAATTCCTCGCCAGGATTATCTTCGTCATCGAACACGCCTTCGGCACGACTGTCCGGCCTTTTCTTAACTTCCAACGCCCGTTTAATTACGGCCAACAAGTCATTTAAATCAAACGGTTTTGGGACATACTCAAAGGCCCCTCTTTCTGTCGCCTTGACGGCCGTCAGAAGAGTGCTTTGAGCACTCATGACGATGATTTTCAGCTCTGGCCGAATTTTCCGAATGCGGGGGATGAGGTCGAGTCCGTTTTCACCCGGCATCACGACATCAGTAATAACCAAATCACCTTCGCCGTCATTGACCCAATGCCACAGCGTCGCAGCATTTGCAGCCGCTCTTACATCGTAATCAGCCCGGTTCAGGGCCTGGGTCAGGACCGTGCGAATAGCGGCATCATCATCGGCGATCAAGATCGTTTGCCTGCTCATGGTATTTGTTCCACCGGCGGGGATTGTCGGGCAATTTCAGTTCCCACGGGCAGCATAACGCTAAATATCGTCCGGTTTGGCTGGCTATCGAATTCGATGATGCCACCATGTTCACCAATAATTTTAGCAACCAGCGCAAGCCCGAGCCCTGAACCCTTGGGCTTGGAAGTGACAAATGCATCAAAAAGGTAGCTTTGTATATCTTCCGGGATGCCTTCACCGTTATCCTGGACACTGATAACTAAGGGCAAGTGAACTTTTGAATCGCTGCCCGCCACGGCAAACCGAATGCCGTGGCGATAGGATGTTGAAATGACGATCTCTCCCCCCCTATCCGTATCGATCGCCTCGGCGGCGTTTTTGATCAAATTCAGAAAAACCTGAACAAGTTGATCCCGCTCGCCAAGCACAGGCGGCAATGAAGGGTCATATTTTTCGATAAACCGGACATGGCGGGCAAACCCGTTTTCTGCCAACTTGCGAACACGGTCAAGCACCTGGTGAATATTGACTGCCGTTCGCTGCAAAGGCCCACTGTCGGAAAAAATATCCATCCGGTCGACAAGGGCGACAATGCGATCCGTTTCATCACGGATCAACTGCGTCATAGGCTTGTCCTGCGCGTCGACACTTTGTTCCAGCAATTGCGCAGCCCCCCGAATGCCCGACAACGGGTTTTTCACTTCATGAGCCAGCATGGCCGCCATGGCCGATACCGAACGCGCAGCGCCGCGATGGGTTAACTGCCGATCGATGGTATCGGCAATTGACCTTTCCTGCAGGGAAAGCACCACCATCTTAGGGTTCTCGACAACCGGACCGGCGTGAATATTAACAAAATGCGTGCCAATTTTGGGCGTCTCAAGGGCGATACCATATTCAGAAACATGCGTCCTTGCCCCCCGCGCCTGATCGATCAGGCTCAACATCGGGCTGTCTTTCGGGATCAGGCTGTCGATCCGCTTGCCAATCAAATTTGCAGAGCTGCTTTTGAAAAACTGTTCACTGGCATTATTGACATAGGCAATCTTACCGTCCTGATCTATCACCACAACACTCGCCGCCAAGGCGTTAAGAACTGATTCCACCGCGACCTCGCCCGGTGTATCAGGCTTCGTCAAAGCCACTTCATCTAAGGCTTTCAAGCTATTGCTCATCAGGCGGCAATATTCTCCGTCAATGGCAGGTAAAAATTGCGGATCATCTGCACCACTGTGTCGCCATCGGGACAGGCGTTCACGGCGGAACGAAATTCTGCCGACCCTTTCAACCCCTTTGAATACCACCCGATATGTTTGCGCGCGATGCGCACGCCTGCGTGGGTACCGTAATGGGTCAACAGGGAATCGTAGTGTTCAAGCAGGATTGCCAACTGATCCGGCAATGAAGGGTCAGCCAAATGTTCCCCGGTTTTCAAATTATGAATAACCTGCCCCAGGAACCAGGGTCGACCGTAGGATCCCCGCCCAATCATAACGCCATCGGCACCGGACTGCTCAAGCAAGGTACGGGCATCTTCGACCGACACTACATCTCCATTGCCGATCACCGGAATCGAAACGGCGTCCTTGACCTGCTGTATAAATGCCCAATCGGCTTTGCCCTTATAAAACTGGTTGCGGGTACGACCATGAACAGTGACGGCCTTGATGCCGCAATTTTCGGCAATTCTGGCCAGATTGGGGGCATTTCTGTTGTCCATGTCCCAACCCGTTCGCATTTTCAGGGTAACCGGTAATTTTACGGCTTCGACGGCTGCGGTTAAAATTTTTCCAGCCAGCACTTCATCACGCATCAGGGCGGACCCGGCATCCCCCTTGACCACTTTTTTGACCGGACACCCCATGTTGATATCGATGATCGATGCGCCGCGGTCTTCATTCAACTTGGCGGCTTCTGCGATCACGTCGGGTTCACACCCGGCCAGTTGCACCGACATGGGATATTCATCGGCGCAATGGGATGACATGCGCATGGTTTTCTTAGCCGCCCGGACCATAGCTTTGCTCGCGATCATCTCGGATACCACCAACCCAGCGCCACAGCGCTTGACCAGACGTCGGAAAGGTTGATCGCTGACACCCGACATGGGTGCCAGTATCACGGGATCATCAATCGTGATGTTGCCGATAGAAATGCTCATTCAATTTAGCTTTTTATTCAGTTAAAGATGGGATGCCTACTTATTAGGCATTTGTGACTGCTTTGCAACACTTTAGCATGGTTGCCGCAATTATGTCACAAGCGGTACGCCTAGCCGATCAATACATCGGTTACGAATTTCACGCCCGGATAACCGAGCGTCAACAAAAGGTATGCGACCAAGACAATACGTGTCACCAATCGTCCCCGCACGCCGCTTACGAAATGCGCAATCAATAAAGCCGCAATGACAACGAAAGAGCTGAGAGACAGTATGGTTTTGTGATCCCAGACGATCAAAGCCCCGGTTTCCCTGTATTGCGTCCCCATGCCGGTTGCCATTCCCAATGCCAGAACGATTTCTCCCAAGGCCAAAAGCCTGACAAGCAACCATTCACTTTCCGAAACGGACGGCAACAACCGGGACAAGGCCGTCGGCTTTTTGTTCTTCAGCGCCTTTTCCTGCAAGAACGCCCCCAACGCCGCGACCGCGGCAATGGTAACCAGGGCATAGGTTGCGACCGATACCAGGATATGCGCTTCGACCCATCCCGTTGCACCACCGCTGACGGCATCTGCCGCCAAAGGTCTGCTTTCGGGCGCATGCTGCCAAACCAGGGCCAACAAAGCCAGCAACGCCATGTAGGGCGTCAACAACGGTGTCAGGCGCCACGCTGTGGGGCTCAGCAGCACAATAACGGCAAACATCAGCATGCTAGCTGCAATCGTCACCCACAACGTTGTCGATAAACCGGTATGCCAGGCACCTGAGCTCTGCACAACGGCCCAGACCAGGGGCCCGGAAACGGCGACGGCCAGGGTTAACCAGTACGCGGCATTGCGACCATCTTCCCCCCTGCTCACCCCGCCCTGTTTCAGGGCAAAAAGAGCAGCAGGCAACAAAGAGGCAAAGGCCGCCAGGCCGAAAATCAGTTCCTGTGTCATTGCTGGTTTTTATCCTATTTTCTGCCAGACTGCCAAGGCATGCTTTCATACTTGTCATCCTGCGCCCAATGAAGTCATTTATACCACCATGAACACTTGCACTGTCCTGATCGTCGCGGCCGGACGCGGTTCCCGTTTTGGCAGCGAACTGCCCAAACAATACTGCCCACTGCGCGGCGATACAGTCATCGGCTTGACCTTAAAAGCCTTTATCGGGCATCCAGATATCAATGCCATCCGTGTCGTCATCCATCCCGACGACCTGGAACTTTATAAAAAAACCATAGACCAAATTTCAAGTTTCGGCTTTGCACTCGGCGACACGGCAATTCTGGAACCGGTTTTTGGCGGTGCGTCAAGGCAGGAATCGGTTTCCATAGGTCTCGAAAGCTTATCAGAAACGGCACCAGACCTGGTTTTGATTCACGATGCCGCCAGGCCGTTTGTCAGCGCAAGGGTGATCGACCGTGTGCTCAACGCCTTGCAATACCAGTCAGCAGTCATTCCGGCTCTTGCCGTAAACGACACCCTGAAACGACGACACGAGCGTACGGTTTCCGAAACGGTCGATCGCTCGCAACTGGTGCGGGCGCAAACCCCGCAAGGCTTTCGCTTCAGTGAAATACAGCGCGCACACAGGCACGCACAGGAATTGTCTCCCGGTGCTGAAATGACCGATGACGCCGCCATCGCCGAATATGCAGGATTGATGGTAAATATCGTCGATGGCAGCGAGGACAATGTTAAAATCACTTCGCAACAGGACTTGCAAATGGCCGAACGTGCACTTGCCACCAAGGATTTCATGACATCTAAAGATTACGAGACCAGGACCGGTGCCGGCTTTGATGTGCATCGTTTTGAAAACGGTGACAGCGTTACGTTGTGTGGCGTATCAATCCCCCACATCGCCTCACTTGCGGGCCATTCCGATGCCGATGTCGGACTGCACGCCTTGACCGATGCACTGCTGGGGGCCATTGGGGAGGGAGATATCGGGTTTTACTTTCCTCCAAATGACCCTAAATGGCGAGGCGTGGCGTCCGGAGTTTTTGTTAAAAAAGCTTACGACCTGATTGCAGAACAGGGCGGACGCATCGTCAATGTCGATATTACACTGATATGTGAACACCCGAAAATCGGCCCTCACTGTGCAATCATGAAAGAAACCATCGCCAACCTGCTACAGATACCCCCCACACGGATCAGTGTAAAAGCGACAACAACCGAACAACTTGGTTTCACCGGACGAAATGAAGGCATTGCCGCTCAGGCCATTGCTTCAGTCGAGATTCCAAAAGACTAATATGCCACAATGGTAAAGAATCAGAGATGTTCTGCGTTCGGGAGGATTTATGGACTCACGGAAAAACCTGAATCTTAAAAATGTAAACACCGTTCTGGCTGATTCAGATCACACCTATCGGCACACCATTTATAATATGTTGCGAAGCGTTGGCTTGCGCCAGATTAAACAAGTGGCGACGCTTGACGAAATCAAGACAACCTTGATCGACCCGGCACCTGATTTGCTGATCAGCGAAGCCGAACTTTCAGACGGAAATTTTTGCGATTTGGTTTACGACCTTAGGAACAGCAGCATTGGAAACAATCCGTTTTTGGTCATCCTGACGCTGACTGCGGAACCGACAAAAGAACTGGTGCGCAAGGTTATCGATTCAGGTTCAGACGACTTGCTGACCAAACCAATGTCCGCCACGCAACTGAAAAATCGGATTGTAACCCTGATCGAACAACGCAAGGCGTTTGTTGTCACCAGTGATTATATCGGCCCAACACGCCGCGAAAATGGAAGCCGCGGGGATCCGGTTCCACTTATCAAGGTTCCGAACTCCCTACGGGATAAAGCGACCGGAGTTGTCGCTGACAAGGCTTCACAAGAATCAATTGAAACGACGATCAGGCTCATAAACCTGCAAAAGCTCAAACAATACACCGTGCAAATTTCCTATCTTGCGAACACCATCGTTGCCGCCCTTCACGCAGGTGATGATATTGAGCTGACCCGGAAGCACATCCTACGTCTGGGGGGCATCGCCCAAGATACGGGAAGCCGCCTGATTGGCACCGATATGGAACACATTTCCAAACTCTGCGATACCCTGATTGCGGTGACAGAAAGAGTTAATGCCAACCACCAAGGCCCCA
>Ga0316204_10005448_pt1 | contig 20971 bp, 17 predicted proteins | sample 6monrhotite_MG_2_FD_205661 | JGI IMG/M metagenome (GOLD analysis project Ga0316204, IMG submission 205661) | Microbial mat bacterial communities from mineral coupon in-situ incubated in ocean water Damariscotta River, Maine, United States -... | ecosystem: Environmental > Aquatic > Marine >... | reverse complement strand
GAAAAACACAGAAATGCTATTGCTAATGCCCGCGCAGTAGCCTTGTTCATTGGTCTACAGTATATAACTGCACCAAACCGTTTCATGAATAATGACACGGCGTTTCCTATCGTCCGCCGTAACCGTAGTAAGTAGCAAATTTCTTGTTACTGCCATTGTACCTGGTTTTATTTAGCAGCAAGTTAATATTCTCACAGGCGCTGATCATCCCCAAACTCTCTTTAATCTGAGGTTCTGTCGTTTTTTCTGCCTCGATAACGAATACTGTCTGACCCATATATAGCGCAAGCACTGACGCTGCAGAGCTTGCCAACACTGGTGGAGAGTCGAATATCACAATTCGATCGGGATATCTGGCAGAAATTTCAGAAACCATATTGGCCATGCGTTCACTGGCAAGTAATTCTGTTGTCAGGTTATGCTGCCGACCAGCAGGTAAAAGCACAAGGTTTGGAATATTGGTTCTTATCAAACAGTCCCCAACATCTACCTTACCGTCAGCAACTACATCCATTAACCCCCGGCCACCCTTAACACCAAGCCGGTTGAGTATCTCTGGCTTGGAGAAATCCGCGTCTACAAGAAGAACAGTAACATCTTGCTCTGTTGCTATTGAAAGGGCGAGGTTGATGGTACAGAAGGTCTTACCCTCACTTGGGTTTGAACTTGTTACCAAAATCACATTATTATTGACGCCGGTTTTCTTGTCGCCCTTTGCAAAAGCTTTAAGTAGCAAGGAACGCTTAATTATTCTGAATTCCTCAGACATCAGGTTCGGCGGCATATCAGGTGTAATATAACCTGCCTCTCGGAGTGCTACCAAATCAATATCTTCTGGCGGCCTCTTCGGCCGTTCTTTTTTTGGCGCCGTCGGAGATGTCGCAGTATCTCCGATTGCTAATGATCTTGGCTTAGAAGCCTCGGCACGTGATAGCATATCAGTTGCCGTCGACATGGTGTCTTCGTTTGCCGGTTTAGGTTTAGGCGTCGCACCCGGTGCTCCAATACCCTTAAACGAGCTTGAAGCAGATTTGTCCGTTTCGACAGGATTCAACGATGACGGATCTGCCTTCCTGTTTTCAGGATTGCCAATACCGCTTCGTCCAGCCCGCTCAAACGGGCTGTTTCCAGATTTTTTAGCAGCTCGCTCAACAAGAGAACTGCTTTTGTTCTCTTGCTTTTTGGCTTTTTTTGCTGCGCGTTCAATCAAGTCCATTTATCAAACAACTCTTTGTGAAACGGTGTAACTAAATTTAATTACCCGGTTCCCCCAATCATATCGAACACAATGAAACCACCGAACACCATAAACAAAAGCACGGTAGAACCAGCAAACATTAATAGTTCCATACTGCGTTGGCGTGTTTCTTCTTCTGAAAGCGACCTGGAAACATTTCCTAATATGTTCAGATCAAACTGCATTCTCAGCTGCTCCACGGTAAGCACGACCGGGCGCAACACTGATAAAACAAGAGCGAATCCAACACCAGTCATCAAGGCAAATACCAGCAAACCACTCATAAACAATAAACGAGGTGGGCCACTTGGGCGCGTTGGCAGATTTGGCTGTTCAACAATCCTCAAGCTAACACTTTCATCAGAATCGCTAACATCAATTCTTAATTCAAGATCCTGCTTGCGAGACAAAAACTCCTGGTAACGATCCCTAACCTGCTTGAAATCGCGGAGAAGCTGGCTCTCCTGGGCTTCAATCTCCGGCACTCGCTTGGCTTTCTCTTCCATTTCAGCCACAAGCTTTTGTTGCTCAATTTCGCGTTGCTCAAGAGTTTTAACCTGGGTTGTTGTGTCGATAATATTGAACATCAATTGTTCATACAGACGGTTCGGTGTCTCAGTTGACGAATTCGACTTCTTGCCTGCACTGGCAGATGCGGACAATTCTGCCGCTACGGCTTCTTGCTTTTCTTTTGCTTCCGCCTTCAAGGTGTCAAGCTGCCGCAAAACATTAACAACATCCGGATGCCTATCAGTGTAACCAAGCGTCCGTAATTTATCGAGCGTCTTTTCTAGTTCAGATATTCTACTCTGCAGCGGGTCGTCATCGCCGCCGCCTCGTGACCGGGAAGAAACAGCAGTTTGAATTGTTGCTGGAACATTCTGAATTTGCTCCTGCAAAGTCCGCAAAGTAACATTCAATTCACCAATTTTATTGCGTGTCTCTCTTAAAGATTCCTTCGCCTGATCATGCCGGGTTAGAAAGCTTTGCTGCCCACCAATAAATTCGATATTATCCTGCTTAAATTTCGCATGCGCAGTTTCGGCCGCATTTAGTCGGGCCGCATAGTCGTCAATCTGGTCATCAATAAACTTTTGCGCATTTTTATTGTCTGCATCGCCGCCCTCGGCACCTCCCTCAAGGAAGAACGCGAGCAAATTATTTACAACATTTCTTGCAACTTCTGCACGTTGACGATCACTTAATCTTCTATCATCAATCTCGTATTGAATGCGGTACATACCACCATCAAGAGAAACGACACGAATATCATCCTGCATGGTCGCTACCAACTGATTGAGAGCACCTTCATTTGCTGCAAGCCGCTCTAGATACTCAGACCGGCGAATAATTTTCTCAAGATTTGAACGCGTTACCAATGTTTTCTTAACGACATCAATTCGTTTTCCAACATCAACTTCAACACTAAGGTCTTTAACAATTGATGGCAAAATAGAGTCAGTATCAACATATATCTGCGCACTTGATTCATACCGGTATGGCAGAGTAGCTACTAGCGCCCAACCCGTCAGACATACAATCCAAGTCGCAGCCATCATATACCAACGTTTTCGCCATATCCCATAAGTAACAGACTTAATCTGCTGATACAGGTCATGTAATCCGAAACTTGCCGTCGCCATTTGTTTGTCTCCCACGTGGATGAAGCCACGTTAAATACATCCAGACCTAAAGAATACTCTCTGGAATAATCAAAACATCTCCAGGCAATATTTTTACATTAGCATTAATATCACCGTCTTTGATCAAACTCTCAATCCTCAACCGGTACTCGCGCTGCTCCCCATCTTCAAAGCGTACCAGAGTTGCGCGGTCACCCGCTGCAAACTCAGTCAAACCGCCAACCTGAATCATTACATCAAGAAGCGTCATGTTTGCACGATATGCAATCGCCTGAGGTGTTCCAGCCTCACCCAAAACCCGAACCTGCTGAGAGAAAGGACCATTAAAACCTCTAACAACCACTGTCACAACAGGCGACTGCATGTAGACGCTTAGCTCTTCTTCGATGTCTCGAGCTAACTCACTGGGCGTTTTACCGGTCGCTGCGAGCCCTTCAATGAGCGGCATAGACATACGTCCATCAGGCCTAACAGGAACGCCAACCGTAAGCTCCGGATTCCGCCAAACAAACACGTCCAAAATATCTAGTGGGCCAATCAAATAGTTGGCACCGGGCCCTTCATCCGGCGGGACAAAAGGTGCTGGAGGCAAAGTATCATAGATCCGTAAAAAATCACAGCCAGTAAGCCCTACCGCTAAAACAACTGCAGTAAAAAGCCTAAATACATGTTTTAAAACCATAAAACTACTCTGTTTATATTCCGCGGACCCCACATATCCTCGCACAAATTAACAAACTAACTACTATATGCCCTTGAATACCTATGAAAATCAAGAATTAACAAGTTTAAAACCAAGAAACTGGTAACAATTACAGAAGATTAGCCCGGGGTGTGTCTTTTTCGTCCGAATTTGTGATTGGTTCGGGTGCAGTATCCTCATCTGGCTTTTTCAGGGAAAACTTCTTTTTGCCTCCCCCGCCGTTAAATGCAGCAAAGTCATCATTCTTATAACCCCAAACAATTGCAGCGGCGATAAGAAAGCAAAACCCAGCAAAATAAAGAGTGCTCATCGACCATATTTCCTAAAGTGACTTCGCCCAATTGTACGACGAACTTAACAATTGAGCCAGTGTTGCATATTTAGGCTGCCATTTCAGTTGTTTCTGCAACAAAGCAATATCTGCAATAACCAAAGGGGCTTCGCCTGAACGCGGCGCTCCATATTGATACGGCACCCTATTTCCAGTTTGCGTCTCAAGCTCAGAAATAACATCCAGAACACTGCTACCGCGGCCATATCCAAGGTTCATTAGGAATGAATTTTTATTTTTAATCATATGGTTAAGCAATGATAAGTGAGCTTCGGCAACGTCCGATACGTGAATATAATCTCGGACACCTGTTCCGTCTACAGTCGGCAGTTCCCTTCCAAACACGGTCAAGGGCTCGGTTTTACCAAGCATAGCATCTATCGCACGACCGATTAAATGCGTTGGATTTTCCAGAAATTGCCCATGCCTCATTTGAGGGTCTGCCCCAGCGACATTGAAGTATCTAAAAATACCGTAATTCATTTTTGATACGACACAAACGTCCTTAAGTTGCTGCTCTGTAAATAATTTGGAGGAACCATACGGATTAAGTGGAAGTGGAACAGCACTCTCACTAACCGGCTCGTCTCCGGTTTCGCCGTAAACTGCCGCAGTCGATGAAAAAATGAAATTTTCAACCCCACCTCTTACGGCTGATTCAATTAAATTTCGACTACCCTCAGTATTATTTTCATAATATTTCAATGGGTTGACTACTGATTCATCAACTTTAATTGAACCGGCAAAATGTAGAATTGATTTGATATTGTGGCGTTCAATAATTTCATCCACAAGCGGTTGATTATGAACGCTTCCCTCATAAAAATGAACGGTTTCATGAAAAGAGTGAACTTTTCCCGTACTTAAATCATCCAAAACACAAACTTCTACACCGGCATCTTGCAAAGCAAGCACTGCGTGGCCACCAATGTAACCCGCGCCTCCCGTTACTAGAACCGGAGTATCCTTTTCTTGCTTCACATATCCCTCCATTATTTAATTGTCTCTTTATATTATCTGGTAATTCTTTGAAAAATTTGCATCTGTTTGGAAGAAGTTGATCGCCAACTATACTCCAACGCGTATGATCGCACGTCATTCCTATCAGGCAATTTGGCTAAAATCTTCTCAATCACATGTCCATAAGATTCGGGGTCGTCTCCATCTACCAGGCCACCCGGCGCATCTGCCGTAATTAGTTCTATAGCGCCGTCTACTCGCCGGGCCACAACGGCAGCTCCACATGCCATAGCCTCCAGCATTACGTTTGCCCACCCTTCACGCTCCGACGGCAAACACAAAACATCAGCAAATGAGAAAAACTCTGGCATTTCATCAGGCTTCTTCTGGCCGACAAATTTTACTCTATTGTGCAATTGGAGAGTTTTTACCTGGGCTTCCAAATTTCGGCGAAGCGGACCGTCTCCGACAATAATAGCCTGAGAATTAGGTAAGTGTGAAACAGCAGCAATCACAATATCCACCCTCTTTCGAGGAATTAACCAACCAGCTGACACAATGGTAGACTTATGAAGATCGAGGCCCAAATGCTCAAAAAATTCATCGCGGGCAGTACCTACAGGTTTAAAAATTTCTGAATCTACACCGTTTCTCAGCACCGATATTTTTCTGTGATCTACACCCAATACGGTGAGTTTGTCTTTTAACGATTGACTCACTGTAATCACATGAGCCGCCGCCTCGCATGCCTTCAAAATCAAACGTTTTGGACGTGCCATAAGAGCGATTTGAGTAACATCGCTGCCTCGGGCGGTCATAGTAAAGGGAAGTTTAAGAAACTTAGCCAAATGCGAGGCAGCTACACCATCTGGATATAGATAATGAGCGTCAATCAATTCAAATTTCACCCCCTTACTCATCGCCTTTTTTGCAGCCCTCTTTGCGGCTCTTGCAAGGAAATAAGGTGTAAGCATCATGCCAACTTTGGGGATCACGAGGTACCTTGGGTGGTAAATTTTGAGACCATCTTTGATTTCTTCTTGGTCAGTTTGTGCGGCACGGCCGTATTTGCCAAAAATACTACTTTTAAAGGGGAACCATGGCACCGGAGCAATAACAGTGGCATCTACATCTTCGTCTTTCAGAAGATGCCTTAACCTATTTTCAACAAAGATTCCTTGGGTTGGTTCTCCCTTATGGGGAAACAGTGTGGAAAAAACCAAAATATTCATTCTGCGCGAGGAGTGATCTTGGGTCATTGTTAAAGTCCTGCGCTAAACGTTCATCAAATTCATAAGCCAAGTTTACGGAAAATTGAAAAGTCAAATTACTCGGATGAAAGTGCCAAAAGCTGTTGTCGTGCATCCTCGGCACCCTCAAAGTTAGGGTCCAAGTTTAAAGCTTGTTGCAAAACTCTCGCAGCGTCTGACCGGTTGCCGCGCGCAAGATAGGCTATCCCCAAACGATATTTATACAATGCCTCACCTGGCGCCCGCCGTGTTGCTTTTTCCAGATAGTCAATTGCTTGCACCGTTTTGCGTTCAGCTTGCAACGCAACCCAACCCGCCACATTGAGGATTGCAGGGTCGTCTGGTGCCATCAAATATGCGCGTTCAGCAAGCCTGGCGCTCGCGCGGTTCCCCAAGCGCAAATAAACCAATGCTAACTTGGCGACAACACTCGCGTCAGCCACGCCCGACTGTAGAATCCGCTCATATTGCCTGCTGGCACTTTCAAAGTCCTCAGTCTGTTCGTACCTGTAAGCTAACTCAATGCGAACCAAACGCGCAGGAGCGTCATCTGTCAGAAACTGTTCCAGTTCTTCTATTCCCGACGAACCAAGCCCCATCGCGTATAAGGCCTTGGACAGCCCTATTACCAGTTGCTCAGTTTTATTTAGTTTAAGGGCTTCCCTATATGCGGACGCAGCAAGTTCAGGCTCCCCTTTATCCAAAAATACCTGACCGACCAAACTCGCCGGAACATCCTCCGGTCGTTTCAATGATTTCAGTGATGCTAACCGCGATTCCGCTTCATTCAGTTTGCGCCCCAATGCTTCTGTAGCAAACAAATACCATTCGATAACGTCAGGATCGACCATTTCAACAGTAGACTGAGAAGCCCTTTGAAAAGCCATGCGAGCACCAGTAAACAAGCCTGTACGCAACAAAGCACGACCGTGGAGTAAATTGGCTTCACCGCTCGTATGTTTGAACACCGCATAGCGAGATAGAGGTCGTTCAGCAGCCCGCGCCTGGTCAAGATCCAGCAATAACAACCCCATACGTTTTAAAATTTCTGGGTTATCATTGCCACGAACAGCTGTGGCCCTTGCTTCTTCAATAGCGCGTGTCGTATTACCGGCATCTGCTAACGCTTGAGAATAATCAGCCCACAATACGACAGAGTCAGGAATAAGCCGCACTGCTTCTCTAAAATAAGGTACCGCCTCTTCCGCCTTATTGTTTTCTAGCAAAACTTTCCCCAACGCAGCCTTTGCTCTGGTGTCAGAAGGTTTATCCTCCAACAGTCGCTTTAAATCCGTTTCTGCCCGGTCATATTGACCCAAATTCATTGCGGCGAGTGCACGGTTTCTGCGCGCTGTGAAATAATTTGGTTCGAGAGTTAGGGCTTGGGTAAAAGACTGAATTGAAGCTTCGAATTCACGCTTTTGAAACTCAAGAGTGCCGCGCATGTTGTACCCAAGCGCCCGACGAGGTGCCGTTTCGATAATCTTTGAAATAGTGATTGTAGCGCCTTCAAAGTCCTCTGTTCGCAATTGCATGCTGCCCATAACCCCAAGGTCGCGCAATTGCACGTCTGCAGATGCCGCAAGTACGGAAAGAGTAGAAAGCGCATTTTCTCTATCGCCTGCGGCAAATTGCGCAAGCGCCAGCTTTGTATCCAGCCGTGGAATGACCTCTGTTTCTTGGTCGCCCTGAAGTAGAGCGACGCGTTCATACATTGCTCGCCCTCGCTCGGTTTCTCCCTGAGCAATTAGAATTGCAGCGGCCATAGCAAGGACACCTACATCGTCCTGTTGCTGCTCAATTAGCGGAAGTAAAATATTGTATGCATTACTAGGTTGTTGTTTTTTTAGATATGAACCCGCAAGTGCTATTCTCACGGTTCTATTTGCCGGCCTAGCCCCTAACACCTTGGTCAGAAGTTCGATCGCAACATCATTATTATCCAGTTGGTAGGCAACTAAGCCACGAACATATAGCGCGGGTAAAAAATTCTCTGTGACAGACCTTGAGCGATTTAGCAAAGCCTCGGCTTCTGCATATTGACCTTTATTTGATAAGATAACCCCAGACAGATACAGCGCCATCGGGTTTCGTGGGTTAATCTGATAAACCGCGTCCAAATAACGTTCTGCTTCTTCGTACCTTTGCTGATTAATTTTAATTTCGGCCAGCTCTAGGTTTGCCATAACATTGCCAGCAAACAAACGAACAGCATCCGTCATATATTCCTCAGCGCGCGTTGGGTCTCCCATATATTTTGCCAACAATCCACGCGTATATTGAACCATCGTATTATCTTGAGATCGTTCATATGCAGCATCTGAGAGTTCTTTCGCTGCACTAAGGTCACCCTGTTTTAAAGACAAACGGGCTAACCCCAAATAGGCTTGGTAGTCTTCCGGGAACCGCTGCTTTGCTGTCTCATAAACGCCCTTAGCTTCTGCGAACGCCCCCGTTGCAAAATGCGCATCGCCTCTAATGATAAGCGCTTCCCCCAAGAGCTGTGGAGGAATCGTTACGCCCCGCAACGCTTCCAACGCTCGGTTATATTGTCCCTGAATCAATTTACTCTTGGCAAATGGAACAGCTGTCGCCGCATAGTCCGCACCCAGCTGGCGGGCACGATCAATCGCTGCCTCAGCCGGTATGCCGCTCCCTACATTCAAATAAACTTCTGCAAGCAGTCTATAACTCTCAGCATCAGCACGGCCACTGCTGTGTGCATTGTTAATCAACTCCATAGCTTCAGTATATTGTTTTTGCTCGATTAATGACCGAGCTTGTTGCCTGAAGTCCGATTGAGCAGTAGAGGCAAATGTAAGAAGCAGAAGTGCCGCAAGAGCCATGAATGCCGAAACAAATCTTACAATTGTCGGAGAAAGAGTGCCCTTTATCCAGTCACTAGCAATCCACGTAAATGCAGTTTTATTGGCAAAATGAGTTCCCAAGTTAACGTACTCCATGTGGAAACAAAACGACTCTAAGGGTTTGGAGAATAATCAGCAAATCAAGGAAAAGCGAATAGTTCTTGATATAGTATAAATCATATTCCAGCTTGCGTCTTGAATCCTCAAACGATGCGCCGTACGGGTAGCGAATTTGAGCCCATCCTGTAATGCCGGGCTTGAGGCAATGCCGCTCTGCATAGAAGGGTACTTTTTCCTTCAGTTGATCCACGAAATATGGCCTTTCGGGACGCGGCCCAACAAAACTCATATCTCCTATTAGAACATTCAATGTTTGCGGAATTTCATCAATGCGGGTTCTGCGAAGGAAACCACCAACCGCCGTTATCCGAGGGTCCTTTTCCTTTGCAAACTCAGGAACACCTGACACTTCAGCATCTACTTTCATCGTCCTTAGTTTCAAGACATCAAATTGTTTTCCGTTAAGCCCAACCCTCTCCTGCCGGTAAAATATCGGTCCTCGGCTGGTGAGTTTAATCGCTAAAACACTGGCCAAAATTATCGGCAAAGTGAGCATCAAAAATGCGACGCTTATAACAATATCCATCGCACGCTTGGCACCGCGCTCAAGAATACTTCCTCCTTTGAAACCTTCAGCAAAAATAATCCAGTCTGCCTTTGTAGAGACTAAATCCACATAACCGCGGACTTCCTCAAAAAAGGCTAGGCGATCCATAATTTGCACGCCAGACAATTTACAGGCAATCAAGGATTCTACTGGCAACGCATTGTTGTCAAACCGGTCACCAATCACGATGAGTTCACAATTCAATTCTTCTATTAGACTTGGCAGAATTTGCACATCGTCTAATTTAATCGAGTCTTCATAGTCCACGGGCCCCGCTGGCAAAGCAATGACCGCAACAACTTTCAGTCCGGCTTCTGGAGAATTATCTGCTTCAAACTTTAGCGCTGAAGCCTGCGGCCCTGCTCCCAAAATCGCAATCCGACGCCCCAAAAAACTATCCTTGGCAAAAAGAATAAAGCCTGCGTGAGAAACAAGGATTGCTGCAAAAGATAAACCAAATGATAACAATAGAATAGATCGCCATAACGGCAAAGTCGGTAACAAATAAGCCAAGGCTGCAGTCAGTAGAAAACCGGTAACCAACGCCACAATCATTCTGGGGAAGAACACTTTCATGTCCCCCATAGCATCCGATTGATACGCTCCAAAACCTAATAGGAGTGGAAAAGCAAATAACGGGATCGCAAATTTTGAAATGAGAGATGTGGAAGACTGTCCAAACCCCAAATCCAGAGAGGACAACCGAAGCCACTCCGCTAAAAAAGCGCAACCGGTTATCAATACGACATCGGTTACTGCCAAAGTCAGCTTAATCGGAGAAACATGATGGCGAAAAATACGCGCCATAAACTAATAGCCCTTTCACGCTAGCAGTCACTCTAACGGTTACTAGCGCCCGCCCCCCACAGAACAAGCGCCTATTTTTGGTTCTAAAAAGCGAAAAGGCAACCGAATTGTTTAAACCTTCTTTAAATTGGAAAGTTGTCCACAATTTTAAACATTCCCGCACACCCAATTCCACAGCATTATACGGTTCTCATCAAGCATGCTATTCAGCCAAATTCGTGAGAGACGTAATGATCGAATGCGCAAGCGCTACCCCGCAGCCCGGGCCCAAATCAACAACACCACCAACAATCGCATGAAACCCGAGCGCCTCGATTACAGTTATTTGATCGCCTGATTCTACCGAGGCAACGCGCACGTGATCAATGCTTGTTGGGTCAATTGCTTTCAAAACACATAGTGCTGCAATAGCGGACCACCCCTCTACCAAGACAGGCATGTTTCGACTACGGGCCGCAATCATTGCGCCCACCATTGCAGCAACTTCTCGGCCAGAGCTGTTTTTCATGCGATGTAAGACGTCGAGTGCGCTTGCATCGTTTTTACTTTTTTTTACATTAGTTTGATCATTTTTGATGAAGTTTTGCATAAGCGAACGACAGAATGCAGCACAATATTTCTCATCGCCTGGTGCCAACGCTGCCAATCCAAGTATATTTCCTTCCGCAGCTGTTGCTTCCATTCCAAATCCAACTGCCGCCATACAGTGATTTTCAGGCCACTTCTCAGATACAACATGTGGAATTTCTGGTGCCATTTCCAAAACCCTCAGACCAACACCCCTATCCTTGCACAGCTTTCCAACCGGCACTTTTCCCTTGCCAGCATTGTCAATAAACTCTTTCAATTCAGATTGTTGGCTTTCGCCTTCATAAGAACTCACAAAGATGCATATATGTGTTTCATCCAATTTTGGCAGAGATGATTTTTGCCACGAAGTTAGCCAGCGTATCAAATCAGAAATATCTGCACTGTTGCCTGAAGCCGTACCACCAATAGCTGCACGACCTACTCCATTCGCAGTTACATTGCCTGAGAATTGAGTGAGAAGGTCCAGTAAGTCGTTGAATGGCTTTTTCTTTGACATACAAAGTTCACCTGAAATAATGTTGACTGCTCATCTGTTGACGCTCTCTAATATGAATAGTTCTCAAAAAATACAATTGAAACGACAACCTAATACAAATTATTACAAATTATTGACTGTAACTCATATCTATTGTGCTAATATATGTAGCGTGGGTCGAGAGTGAACACATCCAGATGCTCTATAAAACATGTGGGTGAACTATTGCGTTTTTAGCAGGTAAGGCCTCAAAAGATATGGCTTCTAGCAACAAAACACTGATTATTTCAACTTTGCTTACTGGCACAGCTGTCGCCACGGGCACCTTATTATACGGCGTATACTCAAACAAAACGCCGGATCTTATTGTGTTAGACGACACTATTCCACCTGTGCTTAGCAGCGGGCTGTTGCCGCCGCCTGCGACTTACCGCATGCGCACAGCACCACCAGTTGATATCCCAGGCATTCGCCGCCTAAAAATAGCCAGACCGAGCCTAGCATCCAGTGATAGTGCAAACGATAGCGCCGATGCAGACTTTTACCTAACGGGAACTCGCAGTGCAGATTTAATTCGCACACCGGTTGAGGCCCGCATTGAAACTTTTCCAACAGTCACACTTGATGAGGCCGTTGAAGGCGCTCTCGCCGTTGACGAGTGGGGCTTTCAGGTTGTTCAATCATATTTGAACCAGGCAATGGGCGATTCTGAAATACTGAAACAACGCATGGATGCGCTTCTCAACAGAATTGAGGATGCTGCTGCTGACTATGACCTGGCAACAATTTCCGATGCTGCAAACCTAATCATCGAAGCTGGAGCAAGAACACACTGGACTGCCTTTATGGCGCCGTTTGTTCTGGACGAAGGGTTTGAACTTCAAGAAGACGCTATCGGATGGGATCTTGGTCCGGCGAGCGATAAACCCTACGAAGATTTCATTCGAGTTTCCTCTGACAGTGAAATGTTGGAAGGCAACCAGATGAGTAGCGAGGCTGCTACTGGTGGTCCGTCTATTTTATCTAAAGGCGTTCACAATATTGAGCAGTTTGTCGCAAATGGGCTGAAAAACGGTAAATACCGTGTTGTCATTTTAACAGCACCGCGGCCAAATGGACAAACACCTCTCTATCCGTTTGGCGTTGATTTGAAACGCAACGGTGCAAAAGTGAACATGGTTGATGCGCGCGCAACCGACGACTTGGTACCAGTAATGAAATTGGCAACCGAAGGTGTTGGCCGATTGTCTGACGGCGGCGGTGCAGAAGTTGACGAGTTAATTTCATCAAATGAGCAAGAGCCTGTGTACACACTAACGGCTAGTGCTTCCACAGAGCTGTTGCCTGTTATGCACCCCATGACAGGGATTGATGCCGCTGTTACACCCGGTTCCTATGCGGCGATGTCTGACTTAACCAGTTCATCAGGCATCGTAATTGACACCAGCCCGTTTGCTCAGGCGACAGGCGGTGGTGGCGGTGGCAACTCAACCGGCCACATGCTTGTAACTCGTGCTGAAGTTACCGATGGTACTTTGCGCATCAATTTTCGCCAGCTTGGTGGGCAGGACACTTATGTGACTGCGGTTATCATCTATCCTGAGCCGGATACTGACATTGAACAGCAATTAGCTGAAGAAATTGCGCAATTCATCGAACGCGTAGCCCCTGCAGCAGCCGTCGAGTCTGCCGAGGAAATTCTTGGATTAGATGTTCCTATCATTGATCCAGTGACGGTCTTTGCTGACAATGCCGGCGGAGACCCTACAAATGAAGCATTAGCTGCGACACCCAGTGCAGACCCACAAAGTGCTGAAACCGAATCTGAGGCAGAGCCTGATCCAGATCCGGAACCAGACCCCGAACCAGAAGCGGACCCGGAGCCAGAAGCGGGCCCGGAGCCAGACTCAGAACCAATTAGTGGCGAACCAGAAGAAGCCCCTGCTCCGGATGACAATATTCCGGATCAATTAGGTGCTGCGCCTGAAGTGCCAGAGGAACCAGTAGAGCCTGAAGTACCTGTGGAACCTGAAGTGCCAGTAGAGCCTGAAGTGCCCGTGGAACCTGAAGTGCCTGTGGAACCTGAAGTACCAGTAGAGCCTGAAGTGCCTGTGGAACCAGAAGTACCGGTAGAGCCTGAAGTGCCTGTGGAACCAGAAGTACCGGTAGAGCCAGAGGTGCCTGTGGAACCAGAAGTACCAGTAGAGCCAGAAGTACCAGTAGAGCCAGAGGTGCCGGTGGAACCTGAGCCTGATCCAGAACCTGCACCCGAGCCGACACCTGAGCCTGACCCCACACCCGAGCCCGATCCGGTTATATTAGCCGAAGCGGGGGTATATTCCGCACTGCCGCTGGGTGAATCATTCACCTTAGATGGTTGTGGCTCGACTTTCGAAGACGAAGCCTTTTGTAATCTTGTAGACACCGGGGCTTTCACATTAACTTGGATTTTTGGCGAAGAGATTCTGGGAACCGGGCAAACCTTATTGATTGATACAGGTGATGATACGCCGTTTGGCAATACGGGCGACTATCAAATTACTTTGCAGGTTCGTTATGACGGCAACATAGGCAATGATCAGACCGTTAACCTAGTTACTGGTGGCAGCTTGTTTTTGCCAGGGGATCTTATTTTAACGAGCGTGGATAATGCAATTATTACATTGTACTCAGTGCCTGAGCCCTATGGCCTTCTGCTCTTAGCACCGGGGTTGGCCTTTATCGCTAGGCGGCAAAGAAAGAAATCTAATGGTGTGAAACAAGAAGTAAGTTAGATAATCACAGTAAATTAGATCAAAAAAGGCCCGAACAACGTTCGGGCCTTTTTTTGTAACATATACTCACTCAGCGATTACATTCCATATTCGTCTACACCAGACGACAATAGCCTCGCTAATCCAAGTACCTTCTTGCGAATACGAGGGTCAGCAATACGATAATAAGCATCTACAAGTTCTTGAGTTTCTTCCCGGTCAAAAACTGCGTCACCCATAGTCTCATTCATAGAGACGTAACCAGGCATTTTTGTTTCCGCGCCTTCAAAAAAATAGGCCACAGGGACATCCAGTGTATTTGACATCCTGAACAACCGGCTTGAACCGATACGATTAGTTCCCCGTTCATATTTTTGCACCTGTTGAAAAGTCACACCCAACTCATCGCCCAACTGGGTCTGTGATAAGCCAAGCATTTTTCTACGTGCGCGTACGCGCTGACCAACATGAATATCTATTGGATCTGGGCCCTTATTCATTTTCGACTCTCCGAAATTAAAGTTTCCCCGTAAAGTGCACATATACTATCTGGAGTATAATTGATGATCACTCAACCCAAATTATCTAAATTCTATGCTTTAAAAGTGAACTTGCTGTTTTTTCAGTAATATTTCAAAGAAAAATAATCTTCGCAAAACGGGTTAGCACTAAATTCAAACCATTAGTCAACGATCAAGTCAGGTTTTTCCGAATCGATACGTTATCGCAATGATTTCTCTACCAATTCTTTAACATCATCGCTAAGTCCCAGCTTAGACTGTAATGATTGCAGGCTCATCTTCATGAGTGCCTTTCGCTCATCATCCAACCGCATCCATCGACCTAGTGGCGCAACCATACGGGCAGCAGTTTGCGGGTTAACCGTATCAACTTTCGCAATAACATTTGATAATAAGTTGTAACCACTACCGTCTACCGAGTGAAAGTTAACTTGGTTTAATAGTGAGAATGTAGATATTAAAGACCTCAACCTATTTGGATTTTCAAATTTGAATGCCGGGTGGTCCATTAACTTTACAATGTGCCCGATAACATTAGAGTTTGGATTTTGAGCCTGCACTGCAAACCATTTATCAATCACCAGATCATCATGTTCCCATTGTCTGTAAAAAGAGTTAACCACACTGTCTTTCTCCGACCAGTTGCTATGACAAATTACTGCCAAGGCCGCTAATTGCTCAGTCATATTTACCGACTGGGTATACAGATCTAACGCCCGGATTTTGGCGTCGGATGAATATGTTTTTGACAGTGCCATATACTCCAAAAGGAGATTTCGTAATTTTCGTATACCTTTAGCTTGCTGCCCCGCCCCTTTTGATGCTTCAGCTAGGGCATCGAAGCGCTCTACAATCAAACCAAAATGCGTGTCCGCAAGCCTTGTCTTCAAACGCACATAGGCGTCATGAATTTCATCAGGCCTTAATATATCTTGCAATTGTCCTAGATAAATTTCGCTCGGAAGCGTCACCAACTCCGCTGCAAATGCGGCTTCCAGCGACAAATCACTAATGGTCGCAGCGAACGCGTCAGATATCAGTGAAAATTTCTTTGTTCCGTCTTTGGACCCACTCCACCCAGGTTCAATCGATGCCAAGAGATAGTTGGCCATCAAATTCTGACCAGATTGCCAGCGCACGAAGGAATCTGCATCATACTTTAATAAACGAGCCGTCTCCGCATCTGATAAGTCATCAATAATTTTAACCGGTGCAGAAAAGCCTCGAAGAAGGCTTGGGCAGGTATTTTCAGGCAAATTCATAAACCTAAACTGCTGATACGGTTTGTTCAGCTTCAGCAAATACCCATTTTCTGTTTTTACAACATTATCTTCGACATCAGGGAATAGTTCGTCACCATTTTCACCCAACCAGCCAACAATCACTGGCATTTCAAAAGGCTGTTTGTCCGGTTGGCCAGGAGTGGTAGGGCATGATTGCTCAATAGTAAGGATAACATCCCTACCGTCAAATTCGCGCTGGACCTTCAATGTCGGCGTTCCTGCCTGAGAATACCACAATCGAAATTGCTCAAAGTCAATTTCTCCGGCTTCCTCCATAGATGAGATAAACTGCTCGCACGTCGCGGCTTGGCCATCATAACGATCTAAATATAGTTTTACCCCCTTAACGAAATTAGACTGACCCATGAAGCGATTCATCATTCGAATAACCTCAGCGCCCTTGTTGTAAACAGTTGAAGTATAGAAGTTATTGATTTCGATATAGCTTTCCGGCCGGATTGGATGTGCTAGCGGCCCCGCATCTTCAGGAAATTGCAGCATTCTTAATAGGCGCACATCATTAATTCTTTTAACGGCGCGCGACGTCGTGTCACTGGAGAACTCCTGGTCCCTGTATACCGTCAAACCTTCTTTGAGGCTTAACTGAAACCAATCCCGACAAGTTACCCTGTTCCCTGTCCAATTATGAAAATATTCATGGCCAATAACGCCCTCAACATGATCAAAGTCACTGTCCGTAGCTGTTTGATTGTTGGCTAACACATATTTGGTGTTGAATATATTTAGACCCTTATTCTCCATCGCACCCATATTGAAGTCCGAAACCGCAACGATGTTGTAAACATCGAGGTCATATTCCAATCCAAATACCTCTTCATCCCACTGCATCGACTTCTTCAGGGACTGCATGGCATAATCACATTTGTCCATATCAGGCTCGCGGACATAAATATTCAGTGAAACATCCCTACCACTCATAGTTCTATAACTGTCAGAAACGGTCTGCAGGTCCCCAGCAACCAAGGCGAAAAGATAGCTGGGTTTCGGATGAGGGTCGATCCAACGCGCAAAATGGCGACCACCTTCCATTACACCCGTTGAATGAATGTTGCCGTTTGACAATAACACAGGATAGCGTTTTTCATCCGCCTCGATTGTAACTTCATACACAGAAAGTACATCTGGCCGGTCGAGAAAATAGGTAATATGGCGAAAGCCTTCTGCCTCACACTGTGTACACAAATTGCCACCAGATTCGTATAGACCTTCCAACCGTGTATTTTGTGACGGTATCAGTTCAGTTTCGATTGTAAGGGTAAACTGATGTGGAACATTCGTAACGACAAGCTTGTCTGAGCCCTGTTCGAACCTATCTGCTGGACAGGCAATGCCATCTATCTCCAATGAAATGAGCTTTATGTCAGGACCACCATCAAGAATTAAGTCCCTTTCCGCCTCACTGGCACGCTCAAATTGATTGGTAGTCCGCACTAAAACGTGGTCGTCATAAATTTTGAAAACCAGATCAACTTTTGACACAAAAAAAGCCGGCGGTTGATAATCCGCCAGCCTGATTTCCTGTTTTACCGCGCGCGGCGCCAAACGATTATCCATCAATTATGTTCTCTTTCGTCGCTGTCTGCCAGACTCGGTCGCATAGTCTAGTGGCAGGGCAGTAGTGTACTTTATGCGTTCCATGGCGAATGAGGAGCTAACGTCTGTCAGCTCTACCTTCTTAATTAACTTTTTATAGAAATCATCATAAGCGGCCATATCAGGGACAACAACCCGCATCAAATAGTCCACATCACCGCTCATCCGGTAAAGCTCAACAACCTCCGGAAATTCACAAACCATACGTGCAAATTCGTCGAGCCAATCGAAATTATGTTCGTTTGTCTTAATTGCAACAAACACGTCCAGCGGGACATTGACCTTGTTCCTATCAACCAGAGCAACACGCCGCGTAATGTAGCCTTCTTGCTCCAAAATTTGAATCCGCCGCCAACATGGGGTTGTTGAAAGGCCAACTATTTCCGCTACTTCTGCCGTGCTTAAAGTGGCATCTTTTTGCAGTAAACCTAAAATTTTCCGATCAATGTCGTCCATAAGTCGCCTTTTAAAGAAATATTCGTTTAACAGTTGCTCTTTTATTAGCATAAAATCACATCAATGAAAGGAAAAGGCTAAACATCCTTAAAATCAGCGAAGAATAGAGATTTAAGCCTTTTGAAGCTTGTTATCTATAAGCTTATCCAACGATATCTTTCCGGGGCCCAAAAGTAATATGCCAATGAGAGCGGCTGCCCAGACCATGTGGTCGTAAAAGAGATGGGGGTACACAGTCTGAATAACCAAAGTCATACCCAAAAGTCCAAGAGCGCCAAAACGCGTTCCAATGCCAAAAATTAGCATGAAAGGAAGAACGGTTTCACCGAGTATAGCCGCTTGTCCAGCAAACTCAGGCGACATAAACGGCACCTGATATTCATCTTCAAAAAGAAGAGTAGTATTTTCGCTGGCTGTAAAAAATGCTGTAATTTCCGGACTAATCCACGGAGCAAAACTTTGTTCAATTTTCTCTGAAAGCCCGGAATTTGGAAACAGGTTATTCGAGAAATCAGTCAGTTCAGAGACATAATATCCTTGTTCGTCTGTCAAAACTGTTTCGAATGCCGCATAGGTGGCCTCGTCGCCAGCTATATTCCGCATTGTTTCACGCGCAACCTCAAGGTCAATCAATGGATCGGTATCTGGTGCGGCGGATTTTGTACGTCCCGACGAATAAAATATCTTCGCGACCCAAGTGCGAAGAAAAAGCATCACTGTGTCTTGCAACGTAATCGCAGCACTCATCTTATTAAACATGGTTCTGACTGGCTGAAAAATACTCATTTGAAGCCCTTTCAATAGGTAAACATTAGGCGTATTGATAAAATATCCGACCGTACCGTTTAGGATGCGACTAAAATTCTTTTCATAAACAGATTCTGTGCGGCCTCAGGAGTTAGTTGTAAGTCGTGAATACTAGGGTCTTTGTCATCAAGGCTTGCTCGTAAGAATTTGGCCTCATCCTTATCCAATGCCATCAAACTAACTTCACTATCATTCAGCAGAACAATTACCATTTGACCACCCTGCTCCAAGTGAACAGCTTCCGCGGGAATATGCCCCATTGCGGCGCTCCATATACTCATCAATGGGTATTCGCTGTCAATAATACGGACATTCTCACTAACCGAGAGTTCAACGTCCGCGTCCGGTTCAACATTGTATGAAACTTCCTTCGAAACTTGAAGCTCATGCATTGCCCATTCCAATCGAATGATGTCCGGTATATACGGCAACTGGTCACTGACCGCGTGGATCTCCAGAAATTCCGCAAACTCCGCGCCGTAATGGGCTAAAGTCGCTGCAACTGGCGGGTTAGACGTACAAAATTCTTTGAGTGCCCCATTAACAAACTCTTCGCCGACAAACTCTCTCAACGCCGGAAAGTGTGTCGCTAAATTACTGGACAAAGATTCTCTGTAGTTATTACGGTGAATATTCAGACGGTTTTTGGGTGGCAGGTCGCCCACAATTGCTAGCCCATCAATCAACCGATCAGGTGCATGCCCGGATAAAACTAACGCTTTAAAATCACTCTGAAATTGCTGAAGGTCATGCTGCGCCATGAATTGCCTCCGAAACCCCAGATGCAAACGCCATTTGTTCTCGCGCTTTGTGAGCCTCACATACCAGCACAGGCAATTCAGGCACATTGGAGTCCCATTCAATCAAGGTCGGGCGGGCGCCAATCCGTTCAATGGTATGTCTGTAAAGCGACCACACATCGTCTATGACTGAGCTACCATGATCATCAATCCGAATTTCGGCCCCGTCAACTTGCTTCACAACATGACCAGCCAAATGTATTTCGCCCACCATTTCGCCAGGAATGCGTGCAAGATAATCTTCAGCATCAAAGCCATTGTTTCGCCCCGAAACATAAACGTTGTTGACATCCAGCAGAATGCCACAACCGGTTTGCTCCGCTAGGCGCGCTAAATATTCGGGTTCGTCTATATCTGTTGCTTTAAAGGCGACATAAGTTGAAGGGTTTTCAATCAGAACTTTACGCCCAACAGCATCCTGCATACGCGAAACATTGTCCGCAACAACAGCAAGTGTAGATTCATTTAGGGGTAAGGGTAAAAGATCATTTAGATAATGGCCGTCATGAACAGACCATGCCAAATGTTCAGACACAAGCTCGGGTTTATATCGTTCGACGACCTGTTCAAATTTTTTCAAATGCTGGGCGTCTATACCCTCGGCAGACCCCAATGACATCCCTACCCCGTGAACTGAAAGCGAGTAGCTGTCACAAACCTCATCCAGAAAACGCATATGATTGCCGCCAGCCGTCATATAGTTTTCTGCATGCACTTCAAAAAAAGCCAGATCGGGCTTAGTTTTGATTACATTCAGCATATGTTCGGCTTTAAGACCAACACCGACCGGAAATTGGTGCCCGGAAGGACAAAATGTATGTGAGTTTGACATCAACTGGCCTTCCGGGGTTTTACTTTTAGTCTTTAAGCTTTGGGTGTTTTAGAGCCGCCAGCGATTCGATCGCACAATCCTTTAGCAACATACATCCACTCAGCGCCGTCAGCATCTGTTTTTGCCTGACCTGCACAACTGTGACCATTTGCTTCACAGTCATTCATGCCCTTGGCAACAACGCCGTAACACTTTTCTTTTTTGGCTTTTTTATCTGCAGCCATAGCTGTGCCAGACACAACTGTCATAGCAAATGCAAGAGCACCAGTGGTTGCAACAGCAGTTTTAGCAATACGATTGAATTTCATTACATCAAGTCCTTCTAATTAGTTTCCTGCCACACGGCATTCGGCATTGCTGCCCAGATTAATAGC
>Ga0316204_10005446_pt1 | contig 20977 bp, 15 predicted proteins | sample 6monrhotite_MG_2_FD_205661 | JGI IMG/M metagenome (GOLD analysis project Ga0316204, IMG submission 205661) | Microbial mat bacterial communities from mineral coupon in-situ incubated in ocean water Damariscotta River, Maine, United States -... | ecosystem: Environmental > Aquatic > Marine >... | reverse complement strand
AACTGGGCATTATAGATAGAAAATTAGACAGAATAATCCGACCATAGATAACATAAAGTGTTACCCATGATCCCGGTTTAATCTGTTACCTATGTGCCCGGTTGTACAGAGGGGGATATTTACAAACCAACAATGCGTTCGAAGTGTTTCTCGAGTTTTTTGATGCTTTGTTCGTATTCGTCTAGACGGTTGCGTTCTTGTTGCACGACGTGCGCAGGGGCTTTTTCAACATAACTTGGGTTGTTGAGTTTATTGCTGGATTTTAGTTGTTCTTTTTTGAGTTTTTCGATTTCCTTTTTGAGACGTTCAATCTCAGCATCTTTATCAATAAGTCCTGCGAGTGGAATATGGATGTCAAGATTGCCAACCATAGTTTTTGCGCTTGCAGGTAATGTAGTGCTGCTATCGTGCCAGGTAATTTGATCGATGCGAGCCAACGATTTTAAAAAGGGTAGGCAATCTTCGACACGTTTCTTGTCATGATCATCGCCTTTATCAAGAATAAGCGCGATATTTTTCCCAGGGGAAACACCCATTTCACTGCGAATAGTGCGGACATTAATAATGACTTGTTTTAACCAATCGACTTCGTCGTCAGCGACTGAGTCTTGATGCTGTTGATCAAATTCAGGATAGGTTTGACACATGATGGTTGCGGCTGAGCGATCTAGCATTGGTGCGATTTTTTGCCAAATTTCTTCGGTGATAAAAGGCATCACAGGATGTATCAACCGCATCAGTGTTTCTAAAATACTGATCAGCGTGTAACGCGTACCGCGCAATTGTGCATCGCTCGCGTTTGGATTGTTTAAAATACTTTTTGATAATTCTAAATACCAATCGCAGTATTCATTCCAGGTAAATTCATACAAAGTTTGAGCGAGCAGGTCAAAGCGGTATTGCTCGAAATGTTGATTCACTGATTGGATGGTTTTTTGTAAGCGACTTTGGATCCAGCGGTCGACGAGGCTGAATTCAGCAGCTTCAGGGTTGAGGTTTTTTTCTTCTGTATTCATCAACACATAACGAGTGGCATTCCAGAGCTTGTTGCAAAAATTACGGTAACCGTCGATGCGCCCCATATCGAAATTAATATCGCGTCCGGTGCTCGCCAGTGCGCAGAAGGTGAAACGCAATGCATCCGTACCATGTGCGGCTATACCTTTGGGAAACTCTTTGCGTGTGGTCTCTTCAATTTTTTTGGTCATGCCAGGTTGCATTAGGTTGCTGCAACGTTTTTTAACGAGTGTCTCTAGATCAATGCCGTCGATAAGATCGATAGGGTCGAGAATATTCCCTTTTGATTTCGACATTTTTTTGCCGTGGCTATCACGAATTAAACCGGTGATATAAACCTGCTTAAAAGGGACTTTGCCAATCAGTTTTAATCCCATCATCACCATGCGTGCGACCCAAAAGAAAATAATATCAAAGCCAGTGACCAAAACGCTGGTGGGGTAAAAAGTATTAAAGTCGTTGGTGTTTTCCGGCCAACCCAAACTTGAAAAAGGACATAATGAAGCCGTAAACCAAGTGTCTAACACATCGGGATCTTGTGTCAGTTCGAGTTCATCAGACAGTGAGTAGCGTTGTCGGATGTCTGCTTCATCGTAGCCGACGTAAATATTGTTTTGTGAGTCGTACCAAACGGGAATGCGATGTCCCCACCATAGCTGTCGGCTAATGCACCAATCTTGAATGTTTTCCAGCCACTGTAAATAAGTTTTGTTCCAGTTATTCGGAACAAATTCTAAATCGCCTTTTTTAACTGCAGCGATGGCAGGCTCTGCCAATTTTTTCATGGAGACAAACCATTGATCCGTCAGCATGGGTTCAATTATGGCGCCAGAACGTGTGCCGTGTGGAACGGTGTACATATGTTCCTCGACTTTTTCTAGTAGTCCCAGAGACTTTAAATCATCGACAACTTGTTGACGTGCATCGGTGCACGCGAGGCCTTTATATTTTTCGGGTACTTCGTGATTGAGGTGGGCATCCAGCGTTAGGATGGTGAGCATGGGTAAGTCATGACGCTTTGCCATCTCGTAGTCATTAAAATCGTGTGCCGGTGTGATTTTTACACAGCCTGTACCAAATTCACGATCCACTGCGTCATCTGCAATAATCGGAATCAGACGTTGGGTGAGCGGAAGTTGGATGGTTTGACCTATGAAGGATTGATAGCGCTCGTCGTCAGGATGCACGGCAACGGCAGTATCGCCCAACATAGTTTCAGGTCGCGTTGTTGCGACGACTATGCTGTTTTTTCCATCTGAAAGTGGATAGCGGATATGCCAGAGATGTCCTGGGATATCGATATTTTCAACCTCAAGATCTGAAATCGCTGTACCCAGAGAAGGGTCCCAGTTGACCAGGCGTTTGCCTCGATATATTAAGCCCTCGTCGTGCAGGCGTTTGAATGCTTCGTAGGTTGCTTTGGTGACGGTCTCATCCATGCTGAAACGTTCACGTGGCCAATCGATAGAGGCGCCCAATCGTCGAATTTGTCCTGAAATGGTGTTGCCAGATTGTTCACGCCATTGCCAAACACGTTCAATAAATTTCTCGCGTCCCAGATCGTGTCGCGTCTTTCCCTCTTTAGAAAGTTGGCGCTCGACGACCATCTGCGTAGCGATCCCCGCATGATCTGTGCCGCCTTGCCAAAGTGTATTATTGCCTTGCATGCGATGTTTTCGGATCAAGGCATCCATCAAGGTTTGTTGAAATCCGTGTCCCATATGTAAGGTGCCGGTGACGTTGGGTGGCGGGAGGATAATGCAATAGGCAGGGCCTTCGCCGCTTGGGCAGGCGCAGCGTTGTGCTTCCCAGAATTCAGTCCAATGTTGTTCGATCGCTTGAGGTTCGTAGGTTTTTTTCATCGTGTTACACTTCGCTGCAATTTGATAGAATCAGGATTTTTCCACAAATCGGGGAAAATTGTAACCTGAATATTTGTCTTGGGGTGTTAGTTTGATGGTGAAGTATCGTTGGTTAAAGCGGATTGGTATTGGGTTTCTCTTGTTGCTCATGTTCACGTTTCTCGTGTTTTTGGTTTTCCGGGGTAATATTCATACGGTTGTCTCCAAAGAAGTCTATCGCAGTGCACAGTTACCGCCGTCGCGTTTGCGTCATTTGATTCAAAGTGCACATATTCGCACGGTGATTAATTTGCGAGGTGCAAATCCCGGCTATCGTTGGTATCAAGATGAGCGAGAAGTGAGTCGGGTGATGGGTGTGAAGCATTACGATATTCGTTTGGATAGCCAGCAATTACCATCACCCAAACAATTGCGCCGCCTAATACATTTATTTCAGACAGCACCAATGCCGATATTGTTGCATTGTCAGGGTGGGGCAGATCGAACGGGCTTTGCTTCGTCTATGTATATTTTATTGAAAGGGAATTCGATTGCAAAAGCGAAGCGGGCATATTCTTGGTTTTATCACGTTAAGTCACCGCGAAGTATTGGAAAGTTGGTGATGCCGCATTATGAACGTTGGTTGAAGCAATATAAATTAAAAACGAATCGTCATAATTTTCTTCGATGGGTACATACTACTAAATTACTTGGATCGCCTTCGTGATTTTATTTCGTTACCTTTGTAAAGAACTTTACGCTAATTTGTTAGCGATTACATTGGTGCTGCTTATTATCTTCATTACGAATCAGTTTATTCATTATTTAAAAGATGCTGCCAGCGGTCAAATCACGATGACGGCCGTGATGCAGATTATGTCTTTGCAGATTCCTCTATTGCTAGGATATTTGCTACCTTTAGGTTTGTATCTCAGTATTCTCATTGGTTATGGCCGCTTATATGTCGATCATGAAATGACGGTGTTATCTTCTTGTGGCATGAGCCGTGCGCAATTGATGGGGATGACGATGTTGATTGCTTTTTTTGTGATGATTGTTGTAGGTACATTGATGTTGTGGGTAGAGCCGATTATTCAGGGTTATCGAACAGCAATTTTGAATAAAGCGATTACTAAAGCATCGATGCAAAAAATTGTACCGAAGCGGTTTCAAACTTTACAAAAAGGTACGGTTTTTTATGTGGATAGTCTGTCAAGAGAACAGCAGAATATGTTTAATATCTTTTTGGCACATCAAAGCAGTGATCAAAAAAATCAGTGGGACGTTACCATTGCAAAGAAAGCGAGTGAACGAAAAATGCCTGATCTTAAGGGGCAGTTTATTGTGTTTCATCAGGGTTATCGTTATATGGGTGAGCCAGGACAACGTGATTTTCGTAAAATTAAATTCGATACTTACGGTGTAAAATTAGTAACATCTGCCGCGTCACTGACTGATTGGCCGAGCAATGTGCCGACGAAAGCCTTATGGGATTACACAAAAAATGATTTATCGCTGGATAGATATCGTCAAGTTAAAGCGATGTTACAGTGGCGTATTGCGATGCCGATTTCAGTAATACTGTTTGCTTTGTTAGCGTTTCCATTGAGTCAAGTAAATCCGCGCTCAGGAAAATTTGCTCAATTAATTCCAGCCATTTTAATTTATATTGCTTATGCGGATTTGTTGTTTTTGGGGCGTGCTTGGATTGAGAAGGGCACAATTAGTCCCACACTCGGTTTATGGTGGATACATGGTGCTGCTTTGTTGTTGGCTGTTTTGTTGAATTTTTATCGTTATGTTAGAAACTAAGGTTTTTTTCACATGCACATACTCAATCGCTATATACGATCACATGTGATTTGGTCCACAGCTATTGTCATGTTTGTGTTGATTGGTATCGAAAGTTTTATGGAGTTTGTGGGACAGTTGTCAGCGATTGGTGTTGGGCAATACGGCATTCTCCAAGCATTTATTTTTGTGCCATTACAATTGCCGACTGATTTGTATGCGTTATTTCCTATGGCTGGTTTTCTGGGTAGTTTAATTGGTTTAGGACGCTTGGCATCGAGTAGTCAGTTAATCGTGATGCGATCAGCTGGTGTTTCTGTGTCACAAATAGCTTGGTCTGTGATTAAAGCATCGCTGATTATGTTGGTCTTTGTGACTATTGTTGGCGAGATGATTGCACCAAAGTTACAACAGGAGGCGAGTTTTTTAAAATCGCAAGCAATGCAAAAAGGAGGAAAACTAAAAACTTTACACAATGTTTGGCTGCGAGACAGTCACTCTTATGTTTATATTAATGCTGTGCTATCCCCCAAAGAGATTCAAGGTGTGGTCCGTTTTGATTTTGATAAAGATGAAAACTTATTGCGTGTATCCTCTGCTAAAACAGGAAAGTTAGTTGATAAAAAATGGATATTATCGGATATTTCAACATCAATTTTTTCACAAAAATCTGTAAAAACAGCACATGCTAAAACGGCTGCATTGGGTATTGTTTTTCAGCCGAAATTTTTTCACAAAGAAGAACAAGATGTGGATCAAGAATCGATATTCTCTCTATTCCATAATATAAGCTATCGCAAAAAGACAGGTCTGGTGACCAGTCAGTTCGAATATGCATTTTGGAAGCGAATTATTCAACCATTGACGACCGTGTTGATGATTTGTTTAGGGATACCATTTATTTTTGGATCACTGCGTTCTGCGAGTATGGGTTTTCGTGTGATGACAGGTGTGATTATTGGTTTTGGTTTTTATATGTTAAATCAATTCTTCGGGCCGATTACTTTGGTTTATCAATTTCCGCCTTGGTTGGCTGCCTTGACGCCTACGCTTTTATTTATGTTAGTGTACTTTATTTTGCTAAAGAGAGTGAATTAGCAGGTGAATTAGGATATGATTTTCCCCTTATATCGATCCTCTCACAAAGGGAGAGGGAGGTTCTTCAGGCAAGGATTTATGAATCATCCAGGTTATCGGAAAGCAAAAAGCATCTATCGGCTGATTCAGCCGTGGTTGGTTTGGTCCTTGGGTGCCGCTTTCTTCTTTGCTGAATATTTTGCACGTGTCGATCCGAGTATTATTATCCCGCAGTTATTGTCCGCATTTCATGTTGGTGCCTTTGCCTTGGGGAGCTTGTCGGCATTTTTCTATTATCCTTATATTGCTATGCAATTGCCGGTGGGAACTTTGGTGGATCGTTTCGGTCCGCGCCGCCTATTGACTATTGCTGCATTTGTTTGTGGAGCTGCTTGTCTTCTTTTTGCGGCATCACAATCCATTTGGCAGGCAGAGTTAGCGCGTGCCTTGATGGGCTTTTCTGCTGCTTTTGCTTTTGTCGGCACTTTGAAATTAGCTACCTTGTGGTTTCATCCCCGTCGCCTGGGTTTGTTGGCAGGTTTGACGCAGGGCGTTGGTATGTTGGGTGCCGCGGTGGGTGAAGGTGCTTTTGCTTTTATCGTCGCTAAAATCGGTTGGCGATATACCATGAGCTTGATTGCTGCATTTATGTTTCTCTTGGCGCTGCTAATCGGGACAATTGTTCGTGAAAAGCGTCCAACTTTGCTGGGGCATATGGTGCCTGAAACGGGACAGATTAAAATTTTAGACAGCCTGATGATACTATTTCGTAACTCACAGTCTTGGCGTATTGCGATCTATGCCGGATTGATTTATGCGCCAACAGGTGCATTTGCAGAATTGTGGGGTCCCTCTTTTTTACATCGTGTTTATGGAGTCAGTCATCAGATCGCTGCGCTGGCGGTAAGTTTAATTTTTATTGGACTTGCGGTGGGTGGGCCACTTGTGGGTTGGATTTCGGATCGTATTGGTAAGCGTCGACCAGTATTGGTCTATTCTTCGTTATTAAGTTTAGTCTTTATTTCTTTAGTGCTTTATATTCCACATCTTCCAATTGTTTTGTTATTTTTGTTTTTATTTTTATATGGTGTTTCCAATATGGGCATTGCTTTGTCTTATGCGGTTTCGAGTGAATTAAATCCACGTCCTATTGCGGGTGTTTCAGTTGCATTTACGAATATGGCTTCTGTTTTAGTTGCTGCAGCTTTGCAGCCATTGATCGGCTGGATGTTAGAGTTCCATTGGAAGGGCTTGTATACGCATGGTTATCCTTTTTATTCTGCTGTTGATTATCAACAAGCGATGGTAATGTTGCCAGCTGCATTGGTGCTTGCTTGTATCGTCGCTTTATCTATTCGTGAAACTCATTGTCAAGGTAAGTAATTGTGAATAACATTGCGCAAGAAGTAGCAAAGCGTCGCACGTTCGCCATCATTTCACACCCCGATGCAGGTAAAACAACGCTCACTGAAAAATTATTATTATTCGCGGGTGCGATTCAAATGGCCGGTTCAGTGAAAGGTCGTAAAGCTGAACGACATGCTACGTCTGACTGGATGGAATTAGAAAAGCAGCGCGGCATATCTGTTACCACATCAGTTATGCAGTTTGTATATAAAGACCATGTGATTAATCTGTTAGATACACCAGGCCACGCGGATTTCACAGAAGATACTTATCGCACATTGACTGCAGTAGACTCTGCGTTAATGGTGATAGATGCGGCCAAAGGTGTTGAGCCGCGTACCATTAAATTAATGGAAGTATGCCGATTGCGCCGTTCACCTATTACAACCTTTATTAACAAGATGGATAGGGAAGGGCGAGAGCCGATTGATTTGTTAGATAATATCGAGTCTATTTTAAATATCCAATGTGCGCCGGTTACTTGGCCTATCGGTATGGGTAAGCGTTTTAAGGGGATTTACCACTTATATGAAGACGCAGTTTATTTGTATGAGTCAGGTAAGAATTATGTTCAAGGCAATATTGATAAGATTGAAGGCCTTGATAATCCTGAGCTAGATGCTTTGCTGGGTGATATGGCGCAAGAGTTGCGTGATGAAATTGAATTGGTAAGAGGTGCTAGCCATCAGTTTGACCTTGATGCTTATTTGAAGGGTGAAATGACGCCAGTTTATTTTGGTTCTGGAATTAATACCTTTGGTGTGCGTGAATTATTAAATGATTTTGTAAAGCATGCACCACCACCGCAGCCGCGTGAAACGCAGAAGCGTTTGGTTGATCCGACGGAAGAAAATTTCAGTGGTTTTGTTTTTAAAATTCAAGCGAACATGGATCCTGCGCATCGGGATCGTATTGCTTTTCTGCGTATTTCTTCTGGAAAATATTCGAAAGGGATGCGTGTGTGTCATCATCGCCTTAATAAGGAAATGAATATCAGCAGCGCGCTTACTTTTATGGCGGGTGATCGTGAACATGCAGACGAAGCGTGGCCGGGGGATATTATCGGTATTCACAACTATGGCACGATTCAAATCGGCGACACGTTGAGTACGAAGGAGCTTTTGAAATTTACCGGTATCCCCAATTTTGCGCCGGAGCTTTTTCGCTTAGTGCGTTTGAAAGATCCATTGAAGCAAAAAGCCTTGTTAAAGGGCTTGATCCAATTATCGGAAGAGGGGGCGACGCAGGTTTTCCGTCCGATTCATAATAATGAGCTCATTTTGGGCGCGGTGGGTGTGTTGCAATTTGATGTGGTGGCTTATCGTTTATTGAATGAGTACAAAGTGCAATGTGTTTATGAAAATGTGAACACAGCAGCTGCGCGTTGGGTCACATGTGATGATCCGAAAAAATTAGCAGATTTTAAGCGGGAGCAGGAACGCAACTTAGCGCTAGATTCTGGTGATAATCTCACCTATCTTGCGCCTTCAAGAGTGAATCTGGAAATCACGCAGGAGCAATGGCCAGATATTCAGTTCCGTGATACGCGGGAGCATTAGAATTCTGCTATCTGATATGTGCTGGATACCTTCAGAGGCCTGCAAGGCCGACATAACGTGTAGCCCAGGGTAAGGCATGTTTACATGCCGCAGCCCTGGGAGTGATATGCATACGTACAAAACCCAGCACTGTAAGTGCGACATAAAAAATTAGGTCGCACTTACAGTGCTAAATATTGCCATGCATCCTAACCCAGGGCTGCGCTGCGCTTACCCTGGGCTACAAGCTATAGCGGCCCGTTGGGCCTCGATTAGTAAATTCTAGTCCATCACACGCCTCTTGATATGCTCTTATCTGGAGAAATTAAATATTATCTTGCTTGGTTTTCTTAATATTTTGTTAAGATATCTTATGTATCATTATGAAAGTAAAAATTTCTGAGAGGATTTTGAGATTATGAGAAGTGATACGGGTGAAGAAGCAGGTAAGGTAGTTCATGCTAATGCAATAGGCCTTCCAGAGGGTTTCAGCGACGCTGTTTTAGAGGCAGAGTTGAACTTTAAGTGTGACAAATTTGTTTGCTTAGTATCTGAGTTGCCTGAAGGTGGAGAAGAAAAAAAAGTCGCATTCAGGTTTTTGGCTGAAAATTTTGAAGCTATATTTCTTGAAGATGTCCATCCTGCCAATTATTTCAATGAATTGAAAAATCTTCTTAAGCAGTTTCCTGGTTCTACAATTGAATTATCTCCAGTTATTACTAAGCATCTCCAGCCACTTGTCCTCAAGAGCCAAAAACCGACTGAGATGCTGGGACTGATTGCTGCCAGATTCCGAGAACATAACCAGCTTTTATTCAAGCTGGTTATTGCTAATTTCCTAGAATTTGTTTCTGGATTCAATAAATATGATTTAAATAGAGAGTTGTCAGAACTTTCAAGGGCGCTTCCTTCACATTCTTCTGTTTTTCTCCAATTGAATAAAATGGTATCAAGCTATTTTGATCAGCATCCCGGTGCAAATGTAAACTGGGAAAAGATTGACTTTCACGGTGCAAACTCGGGATGTCTCGCTAAGCATGCAGCAGAGTTGCCTGTTCTTTTTCATACGCTATCAGATAGTCAGCTCGAAAAAGTGGATCAGTTGCTTGAAGGTGATCTTTGTGCAAATGCTGTTCATATAGCAATAGCACAAGAAATTTTTGCGCCTAAGAGTGTCGCAGACATACTGGATGAACGTTTGCCTTTTGATCAGCGTCTTTATACGAAGCTGGAGAGTGGTCTATATTTGCTTGGGAATCGATATCCTGAGCCTAATGTACTCACTGATGCTGCATCTCAGACTCTCTTTGGTGGTTCAAGCGGTCTGGGAGCCTCTGGCTCAGGTGGCGCTGCGGGTGCTGCGGCAAGTGCTGGCGCCGGTGCGGATGCTGCAGCTTCAAGTGGGTCACTCTCAGCCTAAGTGTTCAAATTTAGGCAGCTCGCGCTACGAAGGATTGTTGGGTCTTGTGATCGCCATGCCTGGCGGCTTATCAAAATAATATTCCGTTAAACCTAAAAACCGCAGTTGAGCGCAATTTACTGGTGTAACAGATTGATTTAGATAGCGTAACAAAAATTTTCGTGGTCACCTTTTTGGTGATAAGAATAATTTTTGTATAGCTAGATGAATCAATCTGTTGCAGCAGGAATTGTGATCCAACTGCGGTTTTTAGGTTAAACATTCGCTAATGACTTTAACTGATTGAAGTCTGTTATATAGATCTTTCTTTTTGAGGATTTTGAAACACGAATCACTTCTTTTTTTTGTAACTGGCGAAAAGTGCGACTGATTGTTTCCGGTGCAATACGTAAATAGTTTGCAATATCTAAATGTGGCATTGGTAATTGACATAAGTAATTAGGAAAGCCGAGTTTTTGATAAAAGTTTGTTAATTGTAATAAGAAGTTAGCAACACGTTGTTCAACTGTTGTCTTTAATACTTTGTAATTATCAAAACGAATTTTTTGACTCACCATGCGTAACAGTTGAATACCTAAGCCAGGTATTTGTCCAACAAGTTGTTCCCAATTTTCTAAAGGTATTTCGCAAACGTTACAATGGTCGAGTGCAACAATAGTTGTGGATAAGTGTTCGTCGTCTAAGCCCTCTAAACCGAAGATTTCAGACGGTAAATAAAAGCCCAAAACGAATTCTTTACCATCTGCTTGATTGACATAACTTTTTAAAACACCGGAACGAACAGCGTACAAATGATTTTGTAATTGCCCCTGTTGACAAAGTGTTTCACCGGGACTAAGTGTGCGTGATGTGAAACGTAAGTTATCTAATTTTCTTAAAGTTGTTTTATCAATGTCAGCAGTAATGCATAACTTAGAAACGCGACACTGTGCACAAAAGTTTGTGCGTTTTGGTTTTAATAAGTTTTTAACTTTAATAACGCTTAAGTCATCACGCGTTGGTGAAAGTGTCGCAATGTTTTGCGATGTTTGAATTATTTTTTTGTTTGGGGATTCCGTTCTCATCATAATTTTTTACTTCCGTTTTAAAACTTGATCTGCGTCATGAATTTTAGAGCGAAGTTTCATTATACTCACTTAACTGATTTGGGCTACACCCAAGGAAGCAAAAAAAGAAAGTAGTGCGGAAAGAGAAAAGATTTAGAACGAAATGTAGTGAAGATTTGCAAGCGATTATATCAAAATCTTCAATGAGAACAAACACAGCTTATTGGTGAATAGTTTTTTAATTTAGACTTAATTCGGACACAGGGAGAGGTTCAATGAGAGGTCGTGCTACAAGCTTTGCTGGAATGGAAAATCCTGACAAGGCTTCTCCAGCGCCAACTACAACTGGTGGAAGAGAACGTTCTGGTTCATTTGATATGAAACAAGTACGTGTAAGTATGGTGGCAAAGCTTGAAGCGCAGCTGGCTGTCTTGGATCCCTGGTTTGAAGATCAATCAAATCATGAATGTGTTTATGAATTCTTCAAAGGCATTATTCCTCATTTTACACCTGATGGTGATACATCAGCAGATCAAGTTACAGCAGCGATAGATTCCTATTTGATGCAATTTATTCCAGCCGGTGGTTTAAGAGAAGAGGAGATAGCCCGTTTTGCTAAATATAAACTTTTCTTTATAGAGGTGTATCAAGTTCTCGATTCTGTTTGTATAAAGCACAAAAGTCCCTACCCGCATCTCAAAGAAGTTGCAAGTAATGCTGTTATAGATGTTGCAACAGCACAGTTCCTACATGCGCATGTTTCAAAAGATTTTAATGAGGCCGTTTCTGCTGGGGTTATGAGGGTTGCAGGTCGCATTCAAAATTATACGAACCAATTATTCGATGCTATGTTTGGAGAAGGGGCGCTTCTAAACGCTATCCCTTACAAACCAGATGAAGCAGATACCACTGTTTCTGAAGGTATGAAAAAAGCTTTAGGTCAATTATCGGCGCATTGCTTGCGAGCGTATCTCAATGGTGGTCTTGATGAGATTGTTCAGGGTTGGAAAGACAATTCGGGTTATGGTGACGATGGCTTAGCACGAGGGAATCCGCAGTATGCTGATGGTGACTGGGCACGACGTGATTTTCTGACGCCTTTGTTTGCCTATAAAGAACATCAAAGCATTGAAAGTTTTGAAGCATTTTTTAATGCTGTTATTTATATACTTCAGAGCGCTGAAGAAAAAAGAGCTTCGCAAGTTAAAGCGCAAGCGCAACCTGCCATTGATGCAGCAACAACAGCTCTAGTAGAAGCAAGAGTCGCTTTAGCAGAGGCGAAAACAAAAGAAGTAGACCCTATCCTTACAAAGAAAAAAGCCATTGCAGCTCGCGCAATTATAGATGCCGAAATTGCAACGGCAGAAACAAAGGTTGTTGAAGCAGAAGCTGCGTTAGCTGATGCAGAAAGCAAAGCAGAAAAAAGACCGCTGGGCCCTGATGATATTTTTCCGTTGTTTGAATCTACTATTAAGTTGCAACTGCGTGCTTATGAAAAAGAACTTAGTTTGTCAGACATACGGCCATTACTAGCTGCATTAGAAGTTTTATTTGAGAACACTACACAAAGTGCTTGTGAAAGTGGTGGTATTATTGCGAGCATGGTTGAACGTTTTAAAGGTCACGCAAGGCAAGAATTTGAAAGACATCATCTTCATATGACAGATATTGACGATGCTGCTATAGATGCACAATTGACAGAATTAATAACAGCGCGCATCGCTCGAGTCTCAATATTTTTGAAGCTTCTGAATGAAATCATTGCGAAAAAAGAAGCGGAAAAATTGGTTGAAAGTTTTCGTCAGGGTTTAAGTCGTTCTCCCTCTGGAAGTAATGCAGCAAAAGGTGCTGTAGCCGCACTAGTCCGACAGGTATCAAGTAGTCGTTTGCCGATACCACCAGCAGCAGCACCAGCTCCGGCGGTACGAGTTACTCCTAGAGCACCTGTTAGAGTTCAGAAAAAACTAACGCGCTGGCAGAAATTTAAAAAACGTTGGCAATCACTTTCTACAAAATGGAAAGTGTTGGCAGGTGTGGCCATTGTTTTAGAAGTTGCTGCGGTTGTTGCGCTTGCTATTTTATTTCCGCCCTCCGTTATCGTTACAGTACCTGGCGTTTCTCTTGCCGTCACAACAACCATGGCGATTGCTGCCGGTGGCGCTGTTGCTGTTGCAGCAACAGGTACAGCACACATTGTCCATGTCGCAAAAACAGGACCTAAAGAATTAACTGCACTACCTACACCCGAAGAAGCACCAATAACACCACAACCAGCGGTGCAGTTACCTGCTGTTCATCACAATGTGCATGATGTGCCTGCACAAGGTGCTGAGCCAGCAATGATAGGCCTTGGTGGCACCGCCAGAGCATCTGACGGTACAGCAAAAACAGGCACTGTTGTCGTACCGCCAAGTGCTGGGGTTGCGGGCAATAGTCCTGCAGGAAGTTCAGCGAGCTTGTTTGCTGCTGTACCTGCGTCAGGAAGAGCAGTTGTGGGTGCAGCATCACCGCGACTACATGTGGATGCTTTCCCTGTAGCTAAAAAGCCAGGAGGCCTTAAACTACCTGCGATTTTCGGCAGAAGCAGGAGTAGTTCTTTAAAATCAACTGCTTTGCCAGTTGTAGGGACACAGCTGAGTTTTTAAGTTCTGTTCAAAAGCGTGACATTTGAACAATCGGACCGTATACTGGCCTCCGCCGTGGCAAAAGCGATGGCTTTTATCACGAGAATTAGAGACCACACCACATGTCATCGAAAAATCCTTTTAGTACGTTTGGGCTAGAATCAGCCTTATTGCCAGCACTTACAGAGCTGGGTTATGAAGATGCAACACCGATTCAGAAGTTGAGTATTCCTGTACTGATGCAGGGCGAGGACTTGTTAGCGCAAGCACAAACAGGCACTGGGAAGACAGCTGCATTTGCCTTACCTATTCTTTCTCGTATAGATATCAAATTGAATAAGCCGCAAGCGCTGATTATTGCGCCAACGCGTGAGCTTGCCATCCAAGTTGCTGAAGCATTTCAAAGTTATGCTAAGCACTTGCCTGGTTTTCATGTCACGCCGATTTATGGTGGGCAGTCTTACGATATTCAGTTGCGTGCATTAAAGCGTGGTGTTCATGTGATTGTTGGTACGCCGGGGCGTGTGATGGATCATCTACGTCGCAAGACTTTATCGGTTGCTGCCTTAAAGACGATTGTGTTGGATGAAGCGGATGAAATGTTAAAAATGGGTTTTATTGAGGATATTGAATGGATCCTCGAACAGATTCCACATGCCCATCAGACAGCGTTATTTTCGGCCACCATGCCTGCCTTTATTCAGAAGATTTCGAAACGTTATTTGAAAGATGCTAAGAAGATTCAAATTAAATCGAAAGAAAATACGGTTGAAGCCATCGAACAATTTTATATCCGTGCAGCCGGTAATCAAAAGCTGGATGTATTAACGCGTTTACTTGAAATTGAAGATGTTCAAGCGTCGATTATTTTTGCACGGACTAAAACCTGTGCTGCAGATTTGGCGGAACGTTTGCAAGCGCGTGGTTATGCTGCCGCTGCATTGCATGGTGATATGAGTCAAGCCTTGCGTGAGAAGGTGGTGGGTCGACTTCGAAAGGGGTCTTTGGATTTTGTGGTTGCAACGGATGTTGCTGCCCGTGGTATTGATGTTGAACGTATTAGTCACGTTATTAATTATGACATTCCTCATGATACGGAATCTTATATTCACCGTATTGGTCGAACAGGGCGTGCGGGTCGCAAAGGAAAAGCCTTTTTATTTGTGACGCCAAGGGAACAACGTTTGTTAAAAGATATTGAGCGTGCGATTCATAAGCCAATTGAACAAGTTGAACCGCCTTCTATCAAAGAAATGAGTGAGAAACGCAGTCAGCAGTTATCTGAAAAAATCATCGGCATTATCGAAAAAAGTAAAAAACTCGGACCGTTTCGTGAAATGGTTTTCAATATCATGGAACAGAAGGGCTGTACTTCGGAAGATATCGCTGCAGCATTGGTTTATTTAAATCAGCAAGCAAATCCGCTGCCTACGAATGAGCTTGAAGCGCCACGTGATGAACCAGAAGGGCGACGCAGACGTCCTCGTGGACCGCGTTCGGGTGGTGGCAGGTCATCGGGTGGTCGTAAACCATCGGGTGAGAAAAGCAGCGGGAGAAAAAGATCTCCACGTTCTTCGAGCACGTCTAAAGCATCATCTGGTGAAAGAAGTGATAGAGGAAAGAGACCTTCACGTTCTTCGAGTACGTCTAAAACACTATCTGGAAAAAGAAAACCTTTTAAAAGTAAGTCGGGTGCTTCTCGATCTGCTCCATCAAAAAATCGTTCTCGTCGTAAGTAACCTGTAAAAAGGCCTGTAAGGCCGACCTAGCCAGTACCCCAGGGTCAGCGAAGCGCAGCCCTGGGAATGATATGCATACGTACAAAACCCAGCACTGAAAGTGCGGTATAGTTTTTATGTCGCGCCTTCAGCGCTAAGATATTTCCATTCATCCCAACCCAGGGCTGCGGCATGTAAACATGCCTACAAATTATGCCGGCCTTTCAGGCCTAGTAAGGATGTCAGCACACACTGGGTATCAATTTTCCATGACATGTCTTGTTTTGTGGTTGTAGGCTGGATGCCACGGACAACAAGCCGCGACGTAGGTGGTTATACGACTGTGCTTAGTAAAATATAGATGCTCAAACCGACGATCATACTGAGCGTTGCGCTGCGCCATTTTATCTGCATCAAAACAACGAGTGTTAAACAGATGAGTTTGAATAAAGTATCTAGGCTTATCGGATGTGGTTCCAAGTGAAAACTGAAGACGACCAAAACAGTTAAAATAGCAATCGGAAGCATACTAGAAAGATAGTCGATGACTTTTAATTCTTGAATTAACTTTAATCCATGGAACGGAATTAATCTCACCGCATAAGTGATTAGCCCCATAAAAGTAATAGCGAGGATGATAGTTTTCATAACTTTTCTCTTTGTGATTTTTTACCGATAAAGAAATATTTTCCTATAAAAATCATTGAGATTACGAGCAATGACAATATTAAATAATAGGCTGGTGAAAGCAGCATCATAATCGTCGTGATGATTAATGCCGTGTAAAAAGGCATATAGCGTTTTGATTCACGCATGCTTTCTACCAACATGATGGTGAAAAGCATGCAGAGTGTAAATTTTAGTGTGCCAATAGCAACGTTGGTATAGAGTCCGGCGAGTGCGCCGATGATGGTTCCGAAAATCCAATACGCATGGCTGATCCAGGTAACATGAAAACAAAATTTGGCATCATGTGGTTTGTCTTCTGCGCTTAAAATTGAAAATGATTCATCAGTCAGGCCAAAGATCATATACATTTGTTGATACCATGGATATTGATATTTCTTAACGAAACTAATTCCATAGAATAAGTGACGCAAGTTCACCATCAATGTCATTAGCAGGATGGTGGATAGTGCTTGGTGGTTAGCAATCATTGGGATGCTAATGAATTGTGCGGCTCCGGCAAATACAAACAAACTCATGAGTGGTGCTAAATACCAATGGCCAAGCATGGTGTCGAATAACATGCCGAACGCGATGCCAAGTGGGATATAACAAAATATCACGGGCTTGGTCGCGTGAAGTGCACGCTTGAATTGGTTTTTCTGGGGCATAGTGGCGGCTCTTTTTCCTAAAGATAACATGGGTGAGTTTTGTTCGTCACTTTTAGTTCCCCCTCACCCTAGCCCTCTCCCGCCAGGGGAGAGGGGATTGTTATTCGCGAGAACTATCTTTTCAGGCTGGCAAACTGCAGCCATAGATTGCGCATTAACACGAGCAGTCCCCCGGGAAGCGTGAAGAGTGAGAATTAGCACGGCCAGTCCCCTCTCCCCTGGCGGGAGAGGGTTAGGGGGTGTTTTACAGCAAGGAGATCATCATTGCATTGAGAAAACGTGCGAGTTCGCCGCCAGTGACTGCGCGGTGATCTGCGGTGACTGATAATGGAAGCACAGGATGAACAGCGGGTTGACCGTCGTGTGCTACAACTTGATCTCGTAATTTTCCAACGCCAATAATACTAACCATGGGTGGCAAAATGATGGTATTGGCATAACGTCCGGCGATTGCACCAAAGTTAGAAAGAATAATCGTGCCACCATGTAAATCATCTTGGGCGATGGTTTTTTCTTCAGCTTGTGTTTTAAATTGATTGATTTTTTCGCGTATAGCTTCATCAGATAGTGTGGCGACATCTTTAATCACCGGCACATATAAGCCATGTTTGGTGTCGACCGCTAGGCCTAAATTAATTTTATCGTTAAGGCGATAACGCAAATGCTCGCTGTCAAACGTGGCATTTAGCATGGGCTCTGCCTTGCAAGCATCGATCACCGAACGAATCAAACGTATGGTAATGTTATCTTTACCTTTCCATGCATGTATATCCGCATCGTCAGATAACGTAACGGGGACAATTTCTTGGTGTGATTTTGTCATGCTTAAAACCATGGCATGACGCACGGGCGTTAAGCTTTGCATGTCACTATCTTTATCATCAGCAGGTGCTTTTACTTTTGTTGTCTTACCAACGGCTTGCTCAACGTCAGTTGCAGTAATGCGATCGCCTTTCGGTGAAATTTGTGAAAGGTCAACACCTAGGCGTTTTGCTAATGCACGTACGGCAGGTGTTGCTTTTGTGCGAGTACCAGATCTAGTAGGTGAAATGCCTGCCGCAGTTTCTTGTAAAACAGTTTCGCTTTCTTCGATGGCGCCCACAACAGTGCCGGCATCTTTTGTTTCTTCTGTGTCGTCTTCACCTTCAAAACCAATGAGTGGATCGCCGGTTTCAATGGTATCGCCGACGTCACCGAAAAATTTTTCAATTTTCCCATTGAATGGGGCGGGTACATCGACGAGTGCTTTTGCGGTTTCCATAGCAACGATGGGTTGATCAGTTTTGACTGCGTCGCCAACTTGAACGTACCACTCACGGATAATGGCATCTGGGAGTCCTTCACCAAGGTCGGGTAGTTTAAAAGTTTTCATCGGTATACAACACTCCGTTTGTGAAATTGTTTTATGTTCCACGGCCATGGCTGTGGGATTTTCGTCATCCTATGACATGATCATAGGATCTATTATAACTGGATCCCGTGGTCAAGCCACGGGACGACGTCCTATTGTGGTCAAGCTACGGGATGACGTCGCAGTTTAGCTGGCTACGTTATGATAGGTTAGTCATAGTCTAATGTTACTTTAACCGCATCAATAACTTGTTTTACGCTTGGCATATAATAGTTTTCTAGTTTGTAATAAGGCATTACCGTGTCATAGCCTGTTACGCGTTGTATGGGGGCGAGTAGTGAATCTAATGCGTACTCTGCAAGCTGTGCAGCAATCTCTGCACCCACACCGCAGCTGCGCGCTGCCTCATGAACGATAACGCAGCGACCTGTTTTTTCAACCGACTCAATGATGGTTTGTATGTCGAGTGGCTTAACGGTTGCAACATCAATAATTTCAGCTGAAATTCCCTGTTTTTGTAGGGTATCTGCAGCTTCCACGGTTTCTTTAATCATTGCACCCCAAGTGACTAAAGTGACATCTTTACCTTCGCGTAATACAAAACATTGATCTAGTGGTAGTGCTTCGCCGTTATCAGGAACGTCTTGTTTGACTAAGCGGTAAATGCGTTTGGGTTCAAGAAAAATAACAGGATCCGGGTTGCGAATGGCCGCAAGTAAAAGGCCATAAGCACGTGCAGGTGAGGATGGAATCACAACACGCAAGCCAGGAATATGTGCAAATAAAGCTTCTGTGCTTTCGGAATGATGTTCGGGTGCGTGAATACCACCGCCATATGGCGCACGGTAAACAATGGGGCAGCTTAAACGACCGCGTGTACGATTACGTAAGCGAGATGCATGACTGATAATGTGATCAAAGCCTGCATAGATAAAACCCATAAATTGAAATTCGGCGACTGGCTTTAGGCCTTGTGCAGCCATACCCACTGCGATACCTGAAATCATCGTTTCAGCCAGTGGTGAATCCATAACGCGCTCAGGACCGTATTTTTCTTGCAAGCCGACCGTTGCACGAAACACGCCGCCATTTTTTCCGATATCTTCACCGAATAAAACAACATCTTTATCAACGCCCATTTCATAATTTAATGCTTGGGTAACAGCTTCAACCAGTGTGATCTTAGACATTATTGTTTCCCTCCTGCTTCATCACGCTGATCGAGTAGTGCTTCTGGTAATTCTGCGTAGAGTGAATCAAACATCGCTTCTGGTTTGTCCTTAGGCATAGCAATATAGGCTTGTACGGCTTTTTCAACTTCTGTGGAACATTCTTGTTGTAGCTCAGCTTCTTTTTCTTTTGACCATAGGCCTTGTGATTCTAAGTAATGTGCCAAGCGTGCAATGGGTTCTATTTTCCATGCTGCCTTTACTTCTTCTGGTGGTTGGTAACGACTAGCATCATCAGCAGTTGTGTGATCACACAAACGGTAAGTGATTGCTTCAACCAAAGTTGGGCCTTTGCCATTGCGTGCTCTATCAAGCGCGTCTAACACAGCTTTTCTAACAGCAATCACATCGTTGCCATCAACTTGTATGCTTTCGATACCCGCAGCAATGGCTTTTTGTGCGATGGTTTTTGCGCCAGTTTGTATGTCACGTGGCACTGATATCGCCCATTGGTTATTATTTACAACAAAAACAACAGGCAACATATTTACACCAGCAAAATTCATAGCTTCATAAAAATCACCTTTCGATGTGCCGCCCTCACCAATCGACGTTACAACCGCGCGTTTTTCTTTGCGGTATTTTATAGCATAAGCAATACCTGCCGCATGCAAACATTGCGTAGCAATAGGAACGCAGGTTGGGAAGTCTTGCTGTGCATGTTCAAAAAGATTGCCGCGTTCGTCTCCACCCCAGATCGCTAGAATTTCTGTCATGCTCACACCACGTTGTAAAAGTGCGCCTGATTCGCGGTAGTAGGGGCAATAGACATCATCTTTATTTAAGGCCGATCCAGTTCCAATGCCAACAGCTTCTTGTCCTTGTGTCGAAGGGTATGTTCCCATTTTTCCAGTACGTTGCAGATTAACTGCTTTATTGTCGAGTGCGCGGGTAAACGCCATTTTTTTGTAGAGTGATATGAGTGTTTCGGGATCGTTTGCGAAGTCAGGAAAATTTTGTGTTGGCTTGCTATTTTCGTCGAGAAATCTTAGGTATTGTATATCAAAGGATGCGACTGTTTTCTTATCGATGTTTTCCATTATAACTCCATGAGGCGCTTTCTATTCGACGATGATTTTTTCTTTGCGTTTGGTCCAGCCTAATTTTTCGCGAGCCATTTCTTCAGCAATAATATTCGTTGGTTTCTGTTCTCGTTTAGAACGTTCGAATAAGGAAAGCATGGTGTCGTAAAGTTTTGCAATTTGTGCATCTGCAATGGATGCATCTTGGTAATCATAAACCATAGCTGCGTTGATCAAGCCACCCGAATTGACGACAAAATCTGGTGCATAAAGAATGCCTTTTTCTTGGAGAATTTCAGTGACGGCATGATGGGCTAGTTGGTTGTTTGCAGAGCCAATAATCATATTGCATTGTAAACGTTTGACTGTATCGGCATTGATGATGCCGCCCATTGCACATGGTGTGAATATGTCACAAGGGGTGTCGTATATTTCATCTGTGCTAACACCAGTAACACCAAAGTCATCTATGCAGCGTTGTATTGCGCCCGGTTTTGGATCTGAAATTGAAATTTGTGCGCCGCGTTCTGTGAGCAATTTACAGAGGTAATAACCGACA
>Ga0316204_10005445_pt1 | contig 20981 bp, 18 predicted proteins | sample 6monrhotite_MG_2_FD_205661 | JGI IMG/M metagenome (GOLD analysis project Ga0316204, IMG submission 205661) | Microbial mat bacterial communities from mineral coupon in-situ incubated in ocean water Damariscotta River, Maine, United States -... | ecosystem: Environmental > Aquatic > Marine >... | reverse complement strand
ACAGTGATCACGGCAGCAGCAGCGACCACAGCGGTGACAGTGATCACGGCAGCAGCAGCGACCACAGCGGTGACAGTGATCACGGCAGCAGCAGCGACCGCAGCGGTGACAGTGACCACGGCAGCAGCAGCGACCGCAGCGGTGACAGTGACCACGGCAGCAGCAGCGACCACAGCGGTGACAGTGACCGCGGCGGCAGCAGTGACCACGGCAGCAGCAGCGAAGACTGCAGTGACTCTGACTCACATGCCAAGAACAAGCATGAGGGCGATATCTGCATAGGCTGCGGTGACCGAGGAAATGGCGGGGGCGGTGGTGGCACCTCAGGCGGTGGTGGCGCCGCCGGCGCACCCAGATGGGTTGAGATTCACCCTCAAATCTGAGGCCTCCTATTCTGAATCAACCGCACCGGCTCCCACGTCTTTATAGAGGTGGGGGCCGGTTCTCTTTCCAAATGCCGGAATGGAGTCAGGCATACTCCGAGGATTTTTCTGACGTGTCTTCCCTGCCGATGGAACCCGCCGCCAATGAGTAACAGCCAATAACGGTAACACGACAAAGGTTCGTGAGGCCCCGCTGCGCTCATTCTTTATCGTGCAAGATCGCAGCTAGTCATTCAGTGTGGTCTCGCCACAATCAAAGGAAGTAACATGAAGGCATCATGTCCGGTGCAAATGGACCGCCACCTGATTTGCCCCGACCCAAGGGCCGTTGCCATAGTAACGTAACAATTTGTGAGTAGAGTTTGGGTTCGAACTACGTTTGAAGTATGCTCGGAGGGCAATCAACTGGCCCTATTCGCTTCCCATCCCATCCCAAGAAGGGCCAAGAAAGGGTTCCCGAAATTAATCTGATGGACGCTATGAACAAACGAAATTTTCGCAACGTACTTATATCTGTCGTCGCCACCGTCATGATTTACGCGGCCCCGTTGCAGTCGACTTACGCGGCGCCGACTTTCCAGGTAGATGTCAACGGAGTTCTGGCGGGAGCAACGAGTATAGATGTCGGCGGGGCTTTGTACGATGTGATATTCAATGATGGAACCTGTGTTGCGCTATTCAACGGTTGCAATTCCGCGAGCGACTTTGCCATCAATACCCCGGCAGCCGTGATAGCCGCGTCGCAGGCACTATTGGACCAAGTATTTACTAACGGTTCGGTGGGTAATTTCGACTCATCGCCCATGTTAACGCGCGGTTGCGGCCCGCTCAACATAACGTATTGCGACGTCCTTACCCCCTACGCATCTTTCGGTCTATCGAATGTTGCAAGCATGATAACGCGCAACTACGGCGGGACTACTCAAGACCTGCTCGTGTCCAACATATCGGCTGCATCGCTGTTTACGGCGACAAATCCTAACGTAACGTGGGCGGTGTGGACGCCCAGCGTACCCGTTCCCCTCCCGACTCCACTGGCGTTACTGTTTTCAGGGTGCGCCGGGTTACTGGTCTTTCAGCGGTTGAGGGATCAGAGATACTGCTGTCCCGCGTAGAGGCGTAAAAGAGGCTGGTGAACCGGGAACGGAGTCATTAGGTCTTGCTGGCGCAATGCCAGAGTAACATTGCCAATGCCTTGATCGCCCGGGAACGAACCGTCTTCAGGGTACTGTCGCGCAGCGCTTTGAACCGCCGCCTCCGTTTGCGCGTTGCCTTCCTACAGTCATGACCCACGTGCGGCACGCCACTTCCTGAAAGCCGTTTTATCCACGCCAATCTGCCTTGGAAATAGAGCTTCCCGGCGGGATATCCCTCGCTCAACAGCATGCTGTATGATCCCATAAATGCATGAGATGTCGCTTTGCGAAGGCATATTGCGCGTGATCGCTGAACAAGCTGCCGCGCAGGCGTATCACAAGGTCAAGACCGTTTGGCTGGAGGTGGGGGCGCTGGCCGGTGTCGAGGTCGAGGCCCTGCGTTTCGGCTTTGACGTGGTTATGAAAGATTCCATCGCGGCAAACGCGAGGCTTGAAATTATCGACATTCCCGGCCAGGCTTGGTGCATGCAATGTATGAAAAACGTGGCGATCGAACAGCGTTTCGATCCCTGTCCCGGTTGCGGCGGCCATCAGTTGCAGGTCAACGGCGGCGAGGCGTTGCGGATCAAGGAGCTGGAGGTGGAATAATGGGTACCTCTAAAAATTTTTGAAGCCGTACTTGCTGCGCCGTAAACGGCCTCAAAATGCGCGGTTACTCGGTGTAAACTGTGTGTTTTCGCCCGTTTATGCCTTGCTCACATCGATTTGATCAAGTTTTAGAGGTGCCCATATGTGTATCGATTGCGGTTGCGGAAGCGATGAAGTCACGATCGATGGTCATTACCCTAACCATCACCACCATGCGCACGATCCTCATATTAGCGACGGCCGCAAGGTGCGCATCGAGATTGATATCCTGGCCAAGAACAACGAGTACGCCGCGCGCAATCGCGACTTCTTCGCCGAGCGCGGCGTTCTCGCCCTGAATCTGGTGTCCAGCCCCGGTTCGGGTAAGACGACGCTATTGACGCGTACCGTCGGTGACCTGAGCTCATCCGAATGCTCCTTGGCCGTGATCGAAGGCGATCAACAGACCGCCAACGACGCCGAGCGCATCCGTGCCACAGGCGTGCCCGCCGTGCAGATCAACACCGGCAAGGGTTGTCACCTCGATGCCCATATGGTCGGTCATGCGCTGGGGACGCTCTCGCCGCAAATGAACAGCGTGTTGTTCATCGAAAACGTCGGCAATCTGGTTTGTCCAGCCGAGTTTGATTTGGGCGAGGCGTGCAAGGTGGCGATCCTCTCTGTCACCGAAGGTGAAGACAAGCCCATCAAATATCCCGACATGTTCCATGCCGCCGATGTGATGTTGTTGAACAAGATCGATCTGCTGCCTTATGTCGATTTCGATGTAGAGCAGTGCATCGCCTATGCGCAGCGCGTCAACCCAAACATAGAGATTATTCAGGTCTCGGCCACAAAGGGCGACGGCCTTGATGACTGGTATGACTGGATTGAGGGACGTCGATCGCTCATCAATCGTGCGCGTCGCACACCTCAGGGTGAGGGGGCATAGGCTATGTGTCTGGCGATTCCCGCTGAGCTGATCTCCATCAATGGTGCCGATGCCCAGGTCTCTTTGGGGGGGGTCAGGAAGACCGTCTCTCTGGCCCTCGTGGACGATGTCGCGGTTGGCGATTACGTGCTGATCCACGTCGGTTACGCGCTCAACAAGATTAGCCCTGAGGAGGCGCAAAAGACGCTCGAGCTTTTCGGCCAAGCCGGTATGTTGGAAGGCGGTGCGACTGAAGAGGACATGTTGGGAGGCGAGGCACTATGAAATACGTCGACGAGTTTCGCGACCAGCGACAGGCCCGCGCCATCGCGGCGGCCATCGCCCGTGAGGCGAAGGGCGAACGCCACTATCGTGTGATGGAATTCTGCGGCGGCCATACCCATGCCATCTTTCGCTACGGTGTGCAGGGCCTGATGCCGGGCAATGTCGAGTTCGTTCACGGACCCGGTTGTCCCGTGTGCGTCCTGCCTGTTGGCCGTCTCGACGAGGCCATGCAGATGGTGGAAAGGCACGATGTTATCCTCTGTACCTATGGCGACATGATGCGCGTGCCCGGCGGCAAGCGCCGCAGCTTGATGCAGGTCAAAGCTGACGGGGCCGACATTCGCATGGTCTATTCGACCCAGGACGCCTTGAAGGTCGCGCGCGAAAATCCCGAACGCCAAGTGGTCTTTTTCGCCATCGGTTTCGAGACCACGACGCCACCCACGGCCGTTGCCATGAAACAGGCGCAGGCGGAAGGGCTGAGGAATTTTTCCGTCTTTTGCAATCACGTCCTCACGCCTCCCGCCCTGGGCGCGATCCTGAATGCCGAAACGCCAATAGATGTCGACGCCTTTCTCGGCCCCTCGCACGTCAGCACCGTCATTGGCAGTAGCGCCTACGAGCCGTTCGCGGAAAAATACCGCAAGCCTATCGTGATCGCTGGGTTTGAACCCCTGGACGTCATGCAGTCGACCTTGATGGTTATTCGCCTGCTCAACGAAGGCCGGCTTAATTTAGTCGAGAACGAATACACCCGCGCGGTCACGCGCGAGGGCAATGCCAAGGCCCAGGCCCTGGTGCATGAAGTCTTCGAACCGCGCGATAGCTTCGAGTGGCGCGGTCTCGGATTGATTCCCGAGAGTGCCCTGCAGATTCGCGCCGGGTTTTCAGGGTTTGATGCGGAGAGGCGTTTCCCGGTTCAGGCGCAACCGGTTACCGAGGCGAAGGGCTGTGCCTGTCCCGAGATTTTGCGCGGCCAGAAGAAACCGCTCGACTGCAAGCTGTTCGGCACGGTGTGTACGCCGGAGAACCCCATGGGTTCGTGCATGGTCTCTTCTGAAGGGGCCTGTGCGGCCTATTGGAGTTATGGCCGCCATTGTCATGATCAGAGCTTGCGGGCGGCCCGATGAAATTGAATCTAAGCTCCGGTAAGGTCGACATGAGCCACGGCAGCGGCGGCCGCGCCATGACCAACCTGATTCAGGCGCTGTTCGTCAAATATCTCGATAACGATATTCTGCGCCAGGGTAACGACGGCGCCAGTTTTGATATGCCCATCGACATGGGGGCCGACCGTATGGTTATGGCCACCGACGGTCACGTGATTTCACCGTTGTTTTTTCCGGGCGGCGATATAGGCAGCTTGGCCGTGCATGGCACCGTCAACGACGTGGCCATGATGGGGGCCAAACCGCTTTATCTCGCGGCCGGATTTATCCTGGAAGAGGGCTTTCCTCTAACCGACCTGGAATCCATCGTCGCCAGTATGGCAAGCGCTGCGTCGGCTGCCGGGGTGGCTATTGTCACGGGTGACACCAAGGTCGTGGAAAAGGGTAAGGGTGATGGCGTCTTCATCACGACCACGGGCGTTGGTGTCGTGGCGGAGGGCGTGAATGTCTCCGGTGACCGCGCGCAGGCCGGTGATGTCGTCCTGATCAGCGGTAGTATGGGCGATCACGGCATTGCCATTCTATCCAAGCGCGAGCATCTTGAGTTCGATACCGCGATCGAATCGGATTCGGCCGCGCTCAATGGTTTGGTGGCCGACATGATCGGGGCCGCGCCGCAGATTCACTGCCTGCGCGATCCGACTCGCGGTGGTTTGGCGACCACGCTGAACGAACTGGCGGCTCAATCCGGCGTGGGCATGCAATTGAATGAGTCCGCCATTCCGGTCAAACGCCAAGTGGCCGCCGCCTGCGAGTTGTTAGGGATTGATCCCCTCTATGTGGCCAACGAAGGCAAGCTGATCGCCATCTGCGCTGAGGAGGATACCGTGAACCTGCTCGGTGTCATGCGCGGTCATCCGCTGGGCAGAGATGCGGCTGTCATAGGCCGAGTCCTGGAGGATAGACACCATCTCGTGCAGATGCAGACGCGCCTCGGCGGCCAGCGCCTGGTGGACTGGCTGGTTGGGGAGCAGTTGCCCAGGATATGTTGATGTTTGCAGATGCTTGACCGGGTGGCTTTGCAATTACCGCACAACCGGCCATCATCATTGTGGATATGGGGTCGGCGTCACTTGCCGCAGAGACCGGCAATCCAGGCCTGACCCAGGCTCAGTCCGCCATCGTTACACGGTGCCTGTTGCGAGAGCTTTACCGTGTATCCCTTGGTCGTTAATTCGTTTAGCAATCCGTTGGTCAGGACCTGATTCAGGAAGCAGCCGCCGCCGAGTAGCACGGTCTTGGTATTGGTTTCTTCGGCCGCTCGAATGACCCATTCACTTAAAGCTGCGATCAAGGTACCGTGAAACAGGTTGGCGCCCCTGGTTGGATCAAAGTCGGTCTGATCACATTTGCCCAATTTAGAGCCGATTAATTGTTCCAGAAGGGGAAGAAGGTCGAGTTGATTGTTGTCGATGCGCCAGCCGTCGGTCATGACTTCGGGTCTTTCCACCAAGCCTTCCAGCATCATGGCCGCTTGGCCTTCGTAGTCGCTGACGGTTTGAATATCGAGCAGCAGGCCGGCGATGGCATCGAAGAGCCTGCCAGCGCTGCTGGTGGTGGGACAGTTGATGTCTTTGTCGAGCATTCGTTGCAGCAGCGTTGCGTCCGCTCGCGCGAAATATTTGCCGATTTCGTCGCTCCGACCCAGTCGGTCGTAGATGGCCGCGGCCATGCGCCAGGGTTCGCGGGCGGCACGGTCGGCGCCTGGCTGTTTGAGTGGCATCAGATTGCCGAGGCGTTGATAGTGGGCGCCGTCGACCCGCATTAACTCCCCGCCCCAGCTTTGATTGTTTTCCCCGAGGCCGAAACCGTCCAGCGCCAGACCGATGGCGGGTTCTATGATGTCGTGTTCTGCGGCGACAGCGGCTAGGTGGGCATGATGGTGTTGTACGGCGATGGTGGGCAGGCCGAGTCCTTGCGCATAGCGGGTGCTGAAAAAATCGGGATGAAGGTCGTGGGCCACGACCTCGGGCGAGATTCGCAGGGTATCGAGCAGGTGTTGCGCTGCCTCTTCGAAAAAGCCGTAGCTCGCGCGGTTGTCGAGGTCGCCAATGTGTTGTGAGAGAAAGGCCTGGTTGCCACGGGTCACGCATAGGGTGTTCTTCAGGTATCCGCCGACGGCGAGGACAGACGGGATCTCATGTGGCAGTTTTATCGCCAATGGCACATAGCTGCGGGCGCGGCGAACGAAGCGCGCCTTGCCGGCAGTGATGCGTAACACGCTGTCGTCGCAGCGAACAACGATATCGCGGTCGTGATCGACGATAGCATCAGCGATTGCGTCGAGACGCTGCTGCGCTTCGTCGTTGCCAGTCACGAGGGGTTCGCCACTGGGGTTGGCGCTGGTCATGACCAGTACCAGTTCATTCGCTTGTCGCAGCCACTCGGTACCGTTGGGACTGCCTATGGCGGCATTGAAGATCAGATAGTGCAACGGCGTGTAGGGCAGCATGACACCGAAACTGTTGAGTCCTGGGGCGATGGCGGCAGATAGTGCGGCGCCATGTCTTTGGGTGGCCAGAACGGCGGGACGCTGCGGGCTTTCCAGCAATGCGCGTGTCGGGTCGTCGAGTTCGGTCAGTGTTTCGAGGCTGGTCAGGTTCGCCGCCATGATGGCGAAGGGTTTGGCCGCGCGCTGTTTGCGCTGTCTCAGAGCGGTCACGGCATCGTGATTGCGGGCATCGCAGATCAGGTGAAAACCGCCCAATCCCTTGATGGCAAGGATCTCCCCACTGTGCAGGCGTTGCGCGATTTCAACGATCGGCATGGAGAGTTGAGGGCCGCATACCGGACAGGCAGTCGGTTGGGCGTGAAAGCGGCGGTTGTCCGGGTCATCGTATTCGGCCTGGCAGGCTGGGCACAGTGCGAAGGCGGCCATGGCGGTGTTGCTTCGGTCGTAGGGTAGGCCGCGAGTGACCGTGTAGCGCGGGCCACAATGCGTGCAATTGAGAAAGGGATAGCGGTAGTAGCGACTGTCTGGATCGAACAGCTCATCGAGACAGTCGGGGCAGACGCTGCTGTCCGGCGGAATGATCGCAGTTACGGCGCTCTGTCGGCTTTCACGAATGATGAATTCCGTTTCGTCCGCTCGCGGCGGTAGCCTCCGTCGTTCGATGGCGTCGATGCGCGCCAGGGGCGGCATCTCAGCTTTTAGGGCGCCGATAAAGGCCTCGGTCCTTTGCCCTTGAATCTCAAGGCAGACGCCGCCGCCGTGGTTGAGCGCCCAGCCGCTGAGCCCGAACCGCTGGGCCAGCCGATGACAGAAGGGGCGAAAGCCGACACCTTGAACAAGACCGGTGATTTCCAGATGCAGGCGCGTGTTTGACATCGATGCTGGCGAGCGAACCGGAACCTATCTCACAACTTTTTGAGTGGGGCTCCGATGGCGGTTCATACGCAGGCGTTTAGTCCTCGGCTAGCTTGAAATAATGGACGCTGAACAGTCTGTCGGGGTCCGTCCATACCTTTAGCGGGAGAAAACCCGCCTGTTTAGCGAGTGTGTGAAACTCGTCCACGCTGTACTTATATGAATTTTCGGTATGGATCGACTCACCGGTCTCGAATTGGAATCGATGACCGGCGACGGTGACTTGCTGTGCGCGCCGGCTGACCAAGTGCATCTCGATGCGCCCCTTGTAGTCGTTGAAAAAGGCCTCGTGTTCAAATCCGTCAAAGTCGAAATCGGCGCCGAGTTCCCGGTTGATATGGGCGAGCAGGTTTAGGTTGAATTCAGCCGTAATCCCCTGCACGTCATTGTATGCGGCATTCAGTATCGAGTGGTGTTTCTTGAGGTCCACGCCGATCAGCAGTCCACCGTCCGATGTCACGAGATCGGCCAGGTTGCTTAGGAATGTCACGGCCTCCTCGGGCTCGAAGTTCCCGATGCTGGAGCCGGGAAAGAATGCGACACGGCGCCGGTCCTCGGGGAAGTAAGGCAGTTCAATCGGCGCCGTATAGTCTACGCAGGCGGCTGTGACGTTGATATGGGGATATTCCCTGGCCAGACCGTGGGCCACCGACTTCAGATAGTCGCTGGAAATATCCAGGGGCATATAGGTGTGAGGTTCCAGGCGATCCAACAGGAGTCTGACCTTTTGACTGCTGCCGCTGCCGGGTTCCACCAATACACAATCGGGCCCCAAACAGGCGCAAATCTCCTCAAGGTTCTCCTCCAGGATGGCTATTTCGGTACGGGTTGGATAGTACTCGTCCGCTTCGCATATCGTGTCGAACAACCGGGAGCCACGTTCGTCGTAAAAGTATTTGGGCGGGATGAATTTATGCGCTTGCCTCAGACCCTGCAGCACATCGTCATAGAGCGTATTAGCCTCGGGCTCGAGATCATAAAAACGTAGCTGTGTTGCCGTAGCCTTGCTCATCAGGCGTCCTCCGCCAGTCTAAAGCCGCTGAATTGCCAGCTTTCATGGGGATAGAAAAAGTTTCTATAAGTCGAGCGTAGATGTCCCCTCGGCGTGGCGCAAGAACCGCCACGAAGGACCATCTGACTGCTCATGAACTTGCCGTTGTATTCGCCAAGCGGGCCGTGCGCCTGTCGGTAGCCTGGATAGGGTGTATACGGACTCTGTGTCCACTCCCACACATCTCCGAACATCTGTTGTAACGGTGTGTTTTGTGCCGATGCGACCGGTTGAAGGTAGCCGTCTTCGACAAAATTGCCCTCAATGGGGACGGTGGCCGCCGCCAATTCCCACTCGGCCTCGGTGGGCAGGCGTTTGTCGGCCCAGCGGGCGTAGGCAGATGCCTCGAAATAGTTGATGTGGCTTGCTGGCGCGTGCGGATCTATCGGACGCATGCCGGCCAGGGTCATGTGGCTCCATTGCCCGTCTTGCTGCTGCCAATATAGTGGCGCTTGAAGGTTCTGCTGGCGGACCATTTCCCAGGCGTCGGACAGCCATAAATCCGGATTTTTGTATCCGCCGTTAACGATAAACTCCATGAACTCGGCATTGGTGACGGGTCGGGACGCCAGTCGGTAATTGTTGATATAGACCTGATGGCGCGGCGTTTCATTGTCGTAACAGAAGGCCTCGCCGTTATAGCCGATCGAATGCAGCCCGCCCTCGAATGCCAGCCAACTTAGCGGCGGCGTCTTTGTCTGAGCGGGTGCTGGGAGTTCGGCGTAGGCCGGCCGCAGCGGGTTATAGGCGAAATTGTATTTCAGGTCGGTTAGGAACAGCTCTTGATGTTGTTGTTCATGATTCAGGCCCAGGTGCGTGCGGCGTTCGATTTCCGCGTATTGCGGGTGGCCGGTATCGCCCAGCAGCGCCGCCATATGCTCATCAATGAAGGCCCGGTATCCATAGACCTCCTGCACCGTCGGTCGTGATAACAAACCGCGTTCTGGCCTGGGGTGATAAGCGCCAACGGTGTCGTAATAGGAGTTGAAGAGCATGGCGAACTCAGGGGCATATTCTCGATAGCCTTGTAGATAAGGCTTGAGCAGCAGGGTCTCGTAAAACCAGCTCGTGTGGGCCAGGTGCCATTTTGGGGGACTGGCAAATGCCGCGGTCTGGATGCCGTAGTCTTCAACTTCCAGCGGACCGCTTAGTCGTTCCGACTGCTGCCTCACCTGCTGATATTGCGCCAAAATGGCGACGGCCTGGATATCGGGCGCTGCGGAACTGCGCTCTTGTCCATACAAGCGATTTATCATCTCTCTCCATCCTAACTCGTTGAAATAATTAAGGTCGTGATGTCGTCTATGTGTTGTAGGTTGCCGCACCGATACCGACCGAAGACGGCATTCTAGAGCACGGATACTGACAGCGTAGTGTCAGTAGGGTTGATCTATCAAGCCTTGCTAAGTAGGGGAATAGTCTGGGCATGAGGCTGTATATATGCGGAATAAACGGTATATGCAGGGCACCATACCATAGCCATGGCTCATATTTTCGGCGTCGTCGCGTTATGAGCCTTTGTTATGGAGGGGGCGTAGCGTGGAAAGATATAGGGCGACCTGGGACCGGAACGCGTCCCATTGATCGGCCGACTGCTCTATTTTGCATATCCCGATAGACCCCTCCAACGTGGCAATGATGAATCTCGATACCATGCGGCAATCGGTATTTTCTTTTATGTACCCGTTGTCGCGCGCACGCTCAAGCATGGCCGTTAAGGCATCTATCCAGCTACCAAAGATCGCGGCAGCACGTTGTCGGAAGCCTTCGTCCTGGCTGGCCATCTCCAGAGCGAGATTATTGAGAGGGCAGCCGTGTGCTCGCATTGTGTCCGGGATACGCTCGTTGACCTTGTCAATCATTGGCGGGATTTCGCTAATCGGATCGACGATTTCCGTGAGTGGCTGGAGCCACAGTGATTCCATGGCTGAACGAATCAGCTCGTCCAACACCGTATAGCCAAGCTCTGTCTTACTTCCGAAATGGTGATAGAAGGCGCCTTTTTGCAGCTTTGCGCGCCGCAGGACTTCGTCTATGCGCATGCCTTGAAATCCATGGGCGTGAATTTCCTCGAATGCGGACTGGATCAGTCGCTCTCTGGTTTGCTGTGGGTTTCTTGTGGTCACGGTGGTTGGATATTATCGGATTTGATGGAGTGGGCGGGTTATCGACTTTCTCTGACCGTATATTATAGACAAACCAGTTGGTCTTTGCTAGCATCCTTCGCAAACAGACTGGTTGGTCTCTTGGGTTTTGGCGAGACGAAAATCAAAAAATTACGGACTATCTTAATGGTATGAATTATAACCTGCTAAAAGAAAGGCGTTCCTGGGGAGTGTTCTGGAGTGTTACCCGTTTTCCCAAGGCGACCATCATGCTTGGCTGCGCACTGATCGTATGGTGTGCCATCTATGTTCCTACCTTGGTCAAGGATACTCGCTCTGACGCATTTCTCCCGGCCGATGAACCGGCGCTGGTTTATCGGGATAAGGTGAAAGACGTATTCGGCTTGACGGACCCAATGGTCATCGCCGTCGTCAACAACGGCCCCAAGGGCATATTCAATCAAGACAGTCTGGCGCTGGTCGATTGGTTGACCGAGCAGGTCGGCAGGCTCAAGAATGTAGATCCGGACAGGGTTACGAGTCTAGCGACTGAGAACAATATCACCGGATACGAAGACGGAATGCTTGTTGAGCCGTTCTGGAAATCGGTACCGACGAGTCAGGAAAAGGTCGATAAGATTCGCGCGGCGGTCATGGATTTTCCGCTCTATATGGGGAGCCTCGTGGCCGAAGATGGCTCGGGAACGCTCATCGTTGCGGAGGTCTTAGACCAAACCAAGGCTCAGGACCTGTATCAAGAACTCCGCCAATTGGCGTCACATGCGCCAAAGGGTAAGGGCGATCAGATTTTCGTTGCCGGTGAAGGTGCGGTGAGCGGCTATCTCGGTACCTACATCGACATCGATGCCCAACGACTGAATCCGATTGCCGCATTGGTCATCACCACCGTTTTACTTATCGCCTTTCGTAGCCTGCGGGCCGCGATGCTACCAAACCTGGTCGTGCTTGGAACAGTTGCGGCGGCCATTGGACTGATGGCGGCGACGGGTGTTAAGTTCTTCGTTATTACCAACGGCTTGCTTCCGGTTCTCATCGGTATTGCCGTCGCAGATTCGATCCATATATTCAGCCAATATTATGAAGAGTCTGCGCGACACCCTTCCGAAGGCTCTCGTGAAATTGTGGTGCGCACCATGGTTCAGCTATGGCGCCCCATCACCATGACGACCTTGACGACCCAAGCCGGTTTTCTAGCACTTTACCTTGTCTCGGTAATGCCCCCCATGAAGTACTTCGGTCTGTTCGCCATGGTAGGCGTGGGTGCCGCATGGTTTTTCTCCGTGACCGTCGTACCCTGTTGGCTGAGTCTCCTTAAACTCAAGCCCAGTCCGGCATATCGACCCGAAGACGGCGCGGATGGGGTGAAGATGGATGCCTTCGGTCGGGCCATGACGAAATTCGGCAGGATCGTTATAAAGAAACCAACCTTGGTGCTTGTGCTGGCGTGTGCGACCGCAGTCCTTGGGATATATGGCGCTGCAAACCTGGAGCTTAACGAGGCCCGTATCCGTATATTCCAGAAAGACGAACCCATTGTCCGTTCAGACACGGCAATCAATGCGGTCTTCGATGGCGTTCACTACCTGGACATCCTGATCGAAACGCCGGAGCCCGAGGATATCTTCAGGCCTGAAGCACTGAAGAAGATTGAGGCGTTACAGGCCCATATGGAAACACTGCCCCATGTCGGCGGCTCAACGTCGGTGGTGGACTATCTGAAACAGATGAACCGTTCCCTGAATGAAGGCAGGGCCGACGCATACGCACTACCCGAAGACAAGGATTTGATCGCCCAATATTTTCTGCTCTATTCCTCAACCGCCGACCCCACCGACTTTCAGGAAGAGGTGGACTATGACTATCGACTGGCGAATGTTCGCATCACTATGAACTCCGGGAAATATTCAGATGAGAAGGTTGTTGTCGATGCGGCTCAAAGCTATCTGGATACGGTCTTTAACGTGCCTGATGGAAATCCTGTCGCGCAGGCCAACCTTTCCGGTCGAGTGAATGTTGATTACCATTGGATTCGCCGCTTGGGTGAAACGAACTGGGGAAGCGTGGGAGTAGCGTTGCTGCTGGTATGGCTGATGGCGGCGATTGCCTTTAGATCCATCGTCGCCGGTCTGATTGCCGTGCTACCGGTCACCTTGACCGTGCTGCTCGTCTATGCCGTCATGTCGTTTTCCGGAATATGGTTGTCGATCAGTACATCCATGTTTGCAGCCATTGCCATCGGTTTGGGGGTCGACTTCTCGGTACATACCATCGAACGTTTGGAGGTGCTGATACGGGACGAGCATCGATCATTGGACGAGTCGATCGCTCTGCTTTACCCAACGACCGGAAGGGCGCTGTTGTTCAACTTTCTGGCCTTGGCGCTTGGCTTTGGCGTAATGGCCACCAGCAAGGTAGTCGTACTGCAGGAATTTGGCAGTATCGTTGCGTTGGCGGTCACCATCAGCTTTTTCTCCAGCCTGACCCTGCTGCCGGTTATCGCCAAGGTTTTTCGTCCAGCCTTTCTGGGTTTCCGTTCCGTTCAGAAAACAAACGGCTATCAAGCTGAAGCACCTTGAGGGCGCTTCGATTTCAGATTTAGGAGATCGATATGGGTGTCAGGTAACCGTGTGAAAACCACCGAGGTCGATCGCTCAGTCGGTATTCACCCTTCTCTCGATAATAGAGGTAGACATGAAGAAGCAAGTTTTTCTGATGGTATTGGTATCCTTGATGATGCCGGAAAACTTGATCGCTGCAAAATTTCCGAATGGGGGTTGGGTAGCGGAAAAAATCAATGCCCGCGATGAGGGCGTGGCGGTAAGCCGAACTCTTGTTATGGAAATGACGGATAGGCACGGGAAAAAGCGTACGAGGAAGACGAAGGCTTTTAGAAAATACTACGGCCCGGAAAAGCGAACCGTCATCTTCTATCTGGAGCCGAGGAATGTGAAAGATACGGGGTTCTTGACCTGGGACTATCGGGATGCCGGTAAAGAAGACGATCAATGGCTATATCTGCCGGCCTTGAGAAAGGTGCGCCGTGTCTCCGCGTCAGATAGAGGCGATTATTTTCTCGGGACCGACTTGACCTATGAAGACATCAAGCTCGAGACCCGTGTATCAACGGAAGACTATAAGCGCAGGACGGTTGGGGAGGGTAGGGCCGATGGACATCGTTGCCTTATCGTCGAGGCGACACCGGTGAGTGATGAAGTCGCGAAGGAACTTGGTTACGGCAAGGTAGAGCAATGGGTTGATAGCGAAATCTGGTTCGTGAGGAAATCAAAGTTTTGGGATACCAATGGTAATCCGCTAAAGACAGTTTCGGCCCGTGATATTCGCAAAGTTCAAGGTATATGGACACAGCATGAGATCGATGTGGAAAACGACAAGACGGGGCATTCAACGAAATTCTTGTTCTCTGACGTGGACTACAAGTCAGGCGTTCCAGACAAGTTTTTCACTCAAAATACACTGAGAAGGGGGTTGTGAAGCGCAAGATAGCGCTGATTGTCCTATTTCTCTCGGTTATTCAAGGCGCACAGGCCGCCGATTCTGAAGTCGGGAGCCTGCTCACCGCCAGGTACGGTTATGGTTTTGACCCGCAACGTGTTCAATCACTTGAGCTGACATGGGCACCCGAGATCCGATGGGATTGGGAAAGCGGCGGCCGTTTAACCGGGACAGCGCGTCTGCGTTCTGAGTTCGAGACCGGTATGCAGCCTTCCGCCATCGAGACGGGAGGCTATTCATCCTTCTCCAGGGCTGCCACTGCGGGCGAAAGTATAGAGCTTGCACTAAGGGAGCTCTATTTCGAGAAGCAGTCGGGAGACTGGTACATGGTCCTCGGTAAGCAGCAGGTTGTTTGGGGAAAGGCCGATGGACTCAAGGTGTTGGATGTGGTCGATCCCCAATCCTTTCGGGAGTTTATCCTTGAGGATTTTGACGAATCCAGAATCCCACTTTGGACCGTAAACCTGGAGCGCGAGATTCAAGATTGGACACTCCAGCTATTGTGGTCGCCTGATCAGACCTATAATGCCTTGCCCAAGTCCGACGCAGAATATGTTTTTACCTCGCCACGCCTTGTGCCGCAAGCAGCCTCGGGGGTCGAGGTTCAGCTACAGAAGCCTGTGCGACCGAATAATATTCTTGTCGACTCGGACGCCGGTCTACGTCTATCAGGTTTTTTCGACGGCTGGGATCTTTCTCTGAATTATCTCTATCAGTACGACAATCAGCCTGTCTTGCACCAGAATGTCGGTTTTGTGCCAACGCCGGTTGCGGTTATCACACCCAGGTATCACCGAACGCATGTCGTCGGTGGCACCTTCAGCAGTGCCTTTGGCGATTGGGTGGCACGGGGGGAACTAGGATACTTCACCGACCACTATTTCATTGAGACGGATTCGGGTGTAGCGGGTGGTGTGGCAAAAAGCGAGGAACTGACCTATGTTCTGGGGATCGATTGGTCTGGGCTGACGGATACCTTTGTCAGCGCTCAATTTTTTCAGAGCTGGCTCCCCGGCTACTCCACAGGGATAGCCCGCCCCGAACTCGACACAAACCTCACATTTTTGATCCGTAGAGACATTAATAACGATACGTTATCCATGGGGCTTCTTTGGATCGCAAACACCAACGACGGCGACGGTTTGGTGCGCCCAAAGGTGAGTTATGACCTTCAAGACGACCTTCGCGTTTGGTCCGAGGTGGACGTGTTCTATGGGGATCGGAAGGGTGTCTTTGGCCAGTTTAATAAGAAGAGTAGAGTTCTGTTCGGCGCGGAATTGGGGTTCTGATTGAAGTAGAGTTCCGCTCGAATCACTAAGCGGTATGACACCTCCATTTGCCATAAATACTCCGAAGTAGTGACGTGCTTAGTGTTAACTCAATCTCAATTATAATAAAAAGGATAGGTGAGCCAATTTTGGTGATCTACTTCGGGTGATTCCAGCCAAAATATTGAAACCATCCATCGCATGTCAGCGCATGAATATGAGAGGCTAGTTCCCCGTCCAATGGTACAGTTGTGCAAGGGCTGTCAACCGAGTTCTAATTCCGTTTCGACTTAGGTGTTTGGACGTATTTGACGTTTCCAGGCGTAATCGATTGTTGCCGATATATGGTTCGCATGGACGCGACCCGGGTATATGAATCACTATCGAATTTTATTCATTATACTGTGGTACGGCGACGCGATATTGGTATCAATGGACGTACGGTAGAGGCCGCTATTTTGGGCACTGTTAGGCAATCATTTTGAGGGACCAATAATGAATATTTGCATGCCTAAATTTATTCTGGAAGGATTTATCGGAAAGGCCGCATCTGTAATGACCCTATCGTTAGCGATATTGGTTTCCGTGGAAGTCGCGGCTGATGATGTTGGCGAAATGTCTTCGATAAAAGGTGAGGCAGTCACCGGATGGAATCAACGGATGGGTATGCCGGTTACTGCATTGAACTATGTCGGAGAACTCAACTTCAATGTTGGCGGCGTCTGCGGGGAAACAGCCGCGGAACCCGTTGGTGTAGATACGCCCCTGGATGCGCTTATGTGCACGTACGCGGATCCACCGATCTATAAGTTGTTTTTTGGGATTGATGTAACCGATTCGATGCCGGAAAACCAAAATGTAGTCTACCGTGATTATCCTCAAATTGTGGATCCCATCGGGTCAGAGGCGGTATTGCCAAAAATATCAACGGTTCCATGGTACAAAGCGGCGAATGGCGCGGAAAGCGAAGGGCTTACGGTCGAAAGATGGCTCAAAGCAAAGGGTAACATCCGTTTCATATGTCACGGCGAAAAGAACCTCCTTGTTCTGAAAGCAAGGCATTTGGTTCCAGGCGGTCTCTATACCATGTGGGGCTTCTATTTCGATCAATTTAGTCCGCCACCTCCTGAGGGAACCGGTGGCTTACAACCAGATCTTGCATTTGGAGGTACCTCTGCCAATGTATTTGTCGCAGACGATAAAGGTGCAATAGAGGCGAGCCGGGATTTGGGATTTTGCCCTCAAAATTGGCCGAAGAGCGAACCATTTCAGTTGATAAATCTTCATCTTGTATATCACCCCGAAGGTAGGGTATATGGCGCGGTTGCGCACCAAGTGCATGTGGCTCCATCACATGCGGGCCCTGGCATGGTGGCCATTCCTCAGCTGATGTTCGCTATGCCTTAGGGGCCGGCGTAATAGTTCGGAAACGGATGTTCCATTGCCCATGATATGCAGCCTGCCTCCATGCAATTAGTAGGCAGATCAGAAAAGGCAGGCGATAGTTAGGGAGAAGACATGAACAATTGGACTGGTTACATCGCTATGATCTTGGCGGGAGTAATGCTTGCGGGGGAGGCGGCTTTTGCTCACGATGCCTCCGATGCCACTCGTAGCGTTGCGTCGAATGCATTCAATACGCTTAACATGACGCTGCCCAATACGACACAGGGGCCGTTTTGGCCTCCGGCAGCGTTCATGGATAAGAACGGAGACTTTGTGGTGGTGGGCACGCTGCTCATGCAGGCTGAGGATGGCACCGTACTCCCCATGTTTAACCAAGCCGCCATTGTCTCCAAGGATACCGTGCCGCCACTAGATAGTGACGGAAGAGAAGATTTCAGGAACCCATTTGGCGCGCCTTATCGAATTGTCCGCTATCTGGACCTGTCCGAGGGCAGCGTCGATCTCGGTCTTCGGCTCTATACCAATTCATTTGGTCCGGTGGAAGGGAACTTTGGTGGTGGCCCCCGTGTTCCTCGAGAGGGGGAGAGCGTCTATAACCTGAATGGTGTCGGCATAGCCTGCCCGGAATTGTTTCCATCGGCGTCCCAGCGTTACACATATACGCGCGAAAGCCTCCCTTTACACAAGTCACCCATTGCAGGCTTTATGGGTGACGGCACTACCTATGATGTGGATACGGGGGAAAACCTGGTTTCGTCTGAGCCGGTCTTGGATGTGCGTCGGAATAAGCCTATTACATTGGCCGAGTGGCTGAAGGCTGATGTTCGCTTGCAGATCAAGTTGATCAACTATGACGAGGCGCGTAAGGCCTATACTGCTGCGCGCTTCAAGGTTGCGGCTAAGGGATTGCTGCCGAATTCATTATTCCAAGTGGTCTTGGCGCGATCAAGTTTCATCTCTGATCTGGGTAGTCCCACGTCTCACCTAATTACTGATGAGGATGGCGCTGCCCAGGTTTCGTTTACGATTGACAACCCATTCCCGGACCCAGCTACAGATACCCAGGGCCTTCGCATCGTTGGCATGGGCATCGGGTTTAAATCCGATTTTGCCACATTGGGTGGTTGCCCCAATCGTTTGGGTCCCGGCGTTGATACGCACGCCGCCGTATTGTCGGCGGCTGACGGAACTCAGGATTTTACGGGATTCATTACTGTATCCCCCTAACGTCGTATTTATCGACGCGCATGGAAGCAATCGATACATAGATTGTTTAATTGAATAATTGTCACGCAAACATGGAGAGTTGCGATGAATATTGATTCTGGCCTCACACTACGAATAACCTTAATTCTCGCATTGCTATTGCTTTCGCCAGTGGTGCTGGCTGAAGCCGATCGTGCTCGCGATAAGGAATTAGGGATTCCCGTTTTCGAAAATAACTCCGCTCTGATTCCCTTTACGCGTGATTCCATGGCGCAAGGTGGTGACGGCATTGGAGCCCTGGCGTGGTTCGACTATAACAACGATGGGTATGAAGACCTATTCTTGACGAACGGAATAGGGAGTAAGAACGCGTTATTTGAAAATACCGGAACCGGTGATTTCATTAACGTGACCGAGAAATCCGGCGTCGGGATGGCTTGGGCAATTCAGGCGTGGTCGCTGTAGACTTCGATAACGATGGTGACACGGATCTGCTCACACTAGGTGATGGCGGAATCATAACTCCGACCCCGGATAGTCCCATTCAGCTATACGTAAATAACGGCGACGGGACGTTCACTGATGTCCTTTCAAGCAGTGGCATTGATGCGCCGGATAGCCATGTGACGGCCGCCGTTGCCGATACTGACAACGACGGCGACTTGGATCTGTTCATCGGAGCACCAGGGAATCTGGCTACGACGATGCAGCATGCGAGCAAGTTTTATCGAAACGATGGAAATATGAGGTTCACAGATATCACGGATCTGTCGGGCATCACTGCCAACCTTGGGGCCTGCGTATCAGGCTTTTCAGACTACGATAATGATGGTGACCAGGACCTTTTTGTGGGGAACTGCAATGACGTTATTTTTCGGCCAACGCCAATTCAATTGTTTAGAAATGATGGGGATAGTCAATTCATCGATGTCACGATCGAGGCCGGTCTAGATCTTCCAGGTAACTGGATGTCTATTAGCTTCGGTGATTTCAACAACGATGGCTGGGTAGATCTTTTTTCCAGCAATGTCGGGCAGTGGCTTGACCTGATAAATTTCGATCCAAATAAACCCAGAAATCAAGCTCTTCTGATAAATCAAAGAAATGGAACATTCATTGATGTGGGCGCGCAAGCGGGGGTCGGGCTATTGGAGTTCGGCTGGGGAGCCAGCGTATCCGATTTCAATAACGATGGTTGGCTGGACATATTTTATGCTGGAAACTTTCCCTTGGGGAACCTTTTTAGCAGACCGCAGTTCCTGAATCCGGGACATATGTTGATAAATAGCCGACAAGGAAAAAATCTATTGTTCATTGATAGTCCCGAGTCATTGCCCATTGATTTGACATTTAGCGTCACGGTAGGTGTTGGGGCGGCTGATTATGATAACGACGGAAATATGGATATCGCGGCTGTTCGAGAGGCCGTTGTCGAGAGCGGCGATGCGCTGCTGTTTAAGAATCAAGGTTTAGCCAATGGCTGGCTGCAGGTATCTTTGGAAGGCACGATTTCCAATCGGGACGCAGTGGGTGCTCGGGTTACGACATTGGGGTTCAACGCTCGTCGTCAAGTGCGGGAGGTATATGGCTCCTCAAGCTATAGCAGCTCTGAAACGAAAATACTGCATTTTGGGTTTGGGGATAGTGGCGATGCCAACGAGCTCCAAGGAATAGTGCGAGTGGATTGGCCCTCTGGCGGTGTGGAGTGGTCCCAAATAGCAGGGATAAATAGGCGGGTTCATCTTGTGGAAGGGACCGGGAACAAACGCTTGCACGACAAGGACGAAGCCGGTGGCCATCGCGGATGACCAAGGCGCTCAGCTTCGGTTTACGGCCACAGTGACGACAAATCTCGAGGCTTATCATCTGGGACGAAGGTTATGCGAGCCACAAAGGGGAACATTGTGAAAATTTCTGTAAAACGAAAAAATTCCAAGTTTGTTAGGATCCTACTTATATTGTCTTGTTTGGTTTCGACAGCGTCGTACGCTGCTTCCGGACCGTGTGATGATGCTGATTTCGAGTTTGCGTTGTATGTGAATGGCGCATCAGTTGGCGATGCCAGTGGTAGCAACTGGGTTGACGCGTTCACATCGCTGAAATCGGCGGTTGAGTCGGCCAAAGGTCTGGGTGGGAGCGCAGTGATATATATGGCTGAGGGAAACTACCGTCTCGAATCCCCCTTGATACTTGGTGATCACATCAGCTTGGTCGGAGTGGGTAATGGCGAAAATGTCGTCCTGACTACAGGCAATGTCGCACACCGAATTTTGATGGTTGAAAATGCTGGATATGTGAAGGTTGAGAATTTATCGGTCGTTGGGGGGCGTGCTACTGGTCTTCGACTTGATCACGGAACACTGGTCGGCGGTCTTGAGACAGGCGTCAGGGGTGGCGGATTGCTGGCGATTAACTCTGACGTATCATGTCAACGCAATTCTAAAATGTCCCCTTTTCTCCCAAGCTAAAATGTCCCCTTGTTGGTGCGGCGTTCAGGGGTGGTCCTGCGGGAGGAGGATGGTAGGCCTTCGCCAAGGATGATCAGGAGGCG
>Ga0316204_10005444_pt1 | contig 20985 bp, 19 predicted proteins | sample 6monrhotite_MG_2_FD_205661 | JGI IMG/M metagenome (GOLD analysis project Ga0316204, IMG submission 205661) | Microbial mat bacterial communities from mineral coupon in-situ incubated in ocean water Damariscotta River, Maine, United States -... | ecosystem: Environmental > Aquatic > Marine >... | reverse complement strand
TGTTTTGATACAAGGAACAAAAACAAGCCAATAGCAACAATGCCAATAGCTACTGTAACTGGAATGTTATGAAAAAAATGATAAATCCCCATAACGCCTGCAAGATAAATAACCACTCTTGACAGACTCAAAACTAAGAGCTTCTTTTTTAAAGCGTCTATTTTGCTTTGGAATAAAGCTATTTGAGAATTGTAAAATTGTAAGGGGTTGTTCATTAAGCGGTTTTAAAGTTATAAACTCATCTCATCCAACTTTTCAAACACTGCAATTACGGCAGTCACTGCTTTTGCGTAAAATTCTGGTTGTATGTTTTCAAAATCATCTGTTGGCTTGTGGTAATCTTTATGGTCTTCTACGCCAAAATATAAAAACGGAATTTTTTCTCTGTGAAATGGTCCGTGATCTGATGAGAACACCCAACTTTGTTTACCATCTAATCCATCATGACCAGTTAATAGTTTAAAGTTTTCTGGTAATTCTAAGCCTTCAATTGCTGGTTGTAATTGCGTATATAAATTAGTCCCCACCACATACAATTCGTTATTATCGTTACGACCTACCATGTCTAGATTCACATTCATGACAATTTGCTCTTTAGGTAATGTGTTGGCTTTTACAAAATGACTAGCGCCTTGTAATCCCATTTCTTCGGCATCAAATGCAGCAATCACCACAGAGTGTTTTGGTGGATTGTTTTTAAAATATTCAGCCATGGCAATTATAGCACTTGTACCTGAAGCATCGTCATCAGCGCCATTATACACTTTTCCATCTCTCACACCAACATGGTCGTAATGTGCAGATATTACAATATATTTTTCGGCATGTTCTGTGCCTTTAATAACACCTAACACGTTAGCACCTTCATAGGTTTTTTTATCACGACGACCTTCAAAACTAAAAGGCTGTGTATAATCTTCCAACAAAGGAGCAATATCATATTTTTTAAATTGATTAATAACATATTCTCTCGCAATTAAATTGCCTTTTGTGCCAGTTTGCCTGCCTTCTAGAGAATCTAATGATAAGTATCTAACACGTTCTAAAAGTGCGTCAGCGTCAAATAAATCGGCTGTTTTTTCAATTGTTTCTGTTACTTCAACCTCTTGAGTTGCTTCGCTTGTTTGGCCTTTACAAGAAAACGTCAATAAGGCAAGTAATGCTAGGGAATAAAGTCTAAATTTCATTTTTTATTTTATTAGGAAACCAAAGCTAATAAAAAAACCTAAGTGAGAACTTAGGTTTTTGTTAATTATATAAAATTGTTTGTTCTATTTTAAATTGGCTTTCATTAGTTCCCGATTCATACGAGCAATAGTATCTAACGAAATCCCTTTAGGGCACTCAACTTCGCATGCTCCAGTATTGGTACAGTTTCCAAAACCTTCGGCATCCATTTGCTCTACCATGTTTCTAACTCGGTCGGCAGCTTCTATTTGTCCTTGAGGTAATAAAGCATATTGACTCACTTTTGCACCAACAAATAACATTGCCGAAGAGTTTTTACAAGTGGCTACACAAGCACCACAACCAATACAAGCAGCTGCGTCCATAGCCTCATCGGCTGCATGTTTTGAAATAGGGATGGCATTTGCGTCTTGTGTGTTTCCAGATGTGTTTACAGAAATATAACCTCCAGCTTGTTGAATACGCTCAAAAGCAGTTCTATCAACAACTAAATCTTTTATCACTGGAAAGGCTTTTGCTCTCCAAGGCTCAATAGTAATAGTATCACCATCCTTAAACATACGCATGTGTAACTGGCATGTTGTAATACCTCTGTCTGGACCATGTGCTTCTCCATTAATATACATAGAACACATACCACAAATTCCTTCACGACAATCGTGGTCGAATGCAACAGGTTCTTCCCCAGAGTTTACCAATTGTTCGTTCAAAACATCCATCATTTCCAAGAAAGACATGTGCTCTGAAATATCAGTTACTTTATAATCGACCATTTGACCCTTTGTATTTGAGTCTTTTTGCCTCCAGATCTTTAATGTTAAATTCATAATGTCTACTTATTTGTATGAACGTTGTTTTAGTTCAATATCTTTAAACTCTAATTCTTCTTTATGAAGCACAGCATCAGCAGGCTCTCCTTTATATTCCCAAGCAGATACAAATGCAAAATCTTTATCGTTTCGTTTTGCTTCTCCTTTTTGTGGTCCATCCTCTTCAGCGGATTCTTCTCTAAAGTGACCTCCACAAGATTCTTCTCTTGTTAAAGCATCTTTAGCAAATAACTCACCTAATTCAAGGAAGTCTGCAACACGTCCTGCTTTTTCAAGTTCAGGATTCATTTCGTTTGCTCCTCCTGGAACTTTTACCTCTTTCCAAAATTCTTCACGAATAGCTTTAATTTCAACCATAGCTTCTTTAAGTCCTGTTGCATTTCTAGACATTCCTACCTTATCCCACATTATTTTTCCTAATTTCTTATGAAAATAATCTACAGATTTAGTGCCTTTATTATTCATAAAGAAGTTAATTCTATCATTTACTTCTTTTTCAACGTCATCAAATTCTTTTGTGTCTGTAGGAATTGGACCTGTTCTAATATCATCCGAAAGATAATCACCAATTGTATATGGTAATACAAAATAACCATCAGCCAATCCTTGCATTAATGCAGATGCACCTAATCTATTGGCACCATGATCTGAAAAGTTTGCTTCACCAATACAATAGCAACCAGGAATGGTTGTCATTAAATTGTAATCTACCCAAACACCACCCATTGTATAATGTACAGCAGGATAAATCATCATTGGCGTTTTGTACGGATTTTGATCTACAATTTTCTCATACATTTGGAATAAGTTTCCATATTTTGCCTCAACAATGGCTTCACCTAATTCAGTAATTTTTGCTTTTGAAGGATTCTCTATATGATGAATTTTAGCTTGCTCTTTTCCATAACGTTCTATGGCTGCTGCAAAATCTAAATACACAGCTTCACCTGTTGCATTTACACCATAACCAGCATCACAACGCTCTTTTGCAGCACGAGATGCTACATCACGAGGGACTAAGTTACCAAAAGCTGGATAACGACGTTCTAGGTAATAATCTCTTTCGTCTTCTGATAAGTCAGTTGGTTTTTTACGACCTTCACGAATTGCCATTACATCATCCATATTTTTTGGCACCCAAATACGCCCATCATTACGAAGCGATTCAGACATCAAAGTTAATTTAGACTGATAATCTCCTGAACGCGGTATACATGTTGGGTGAATTTGAGTATAACAAGGGTTAGCAAAAAACGCTCCTTTTTTATGTATTTTCCACGCAGCTGTTGCATTACTTCCCATTGCGTTGGTGGATAGGAAATACACATTTCCATATCCTCCAGAAGCAATAACGACAGCATGTGCTGAATGTCTTTCTATTTTTCCAGTAATTAAATCACGCGCAATAATCCCTCTCGCTTTTCCATCAACTTTTACAACGTCTAACATTTCGTGACGGTTGTACATTTGAATTTTTCCACGTGCAATTTGACGGTTCATTGCCGAATAAGCTCCAAGCAATAATTGCTGTCCTGTTTGTCCTTTGGCATAAAAAGTTCTTGAAACTAGCACGCCTCCAAAAGAACGATTGTCTAATAAACCACCATAATCACGAGCAAATGGGACACCTTGAGCAACGCACTGGTCAATAATGTTTGTCGATACTTCGGCTAAACGATATACGTTGGCTTCACGCGAACGATAATCACCACCTTTTACAGTGTCGTAAAACAATCTATATGTTGAATCGCCATCACCTTGATAGTTTTTAGCAGCGTTTATTCCTCCTTGTGCAGCAATAGAGTGTGCGCGACGAGGCGAATCTTGGTAGCAAAAGGCTTTTACATTATATCCTAATTCTGCTAAGGTGGCCGCAGCAGAACCTCCAGCTAAACCAGTTCCAACAACAATAATATCGATATGACGCTTGTTGGCAGGATTTACTAAATTTATTTTATCCTTATAAGTTGTCCATTTATCTTTAATTGGACCCTTAGGTACTTTTGAATTTAAAACACTCATAGTTATTAAATGTTACAGGTGATTAAAATGATGCCAAACAGCAATGACTATAAATCCTAGTGGAATTGCATACGCATATATTTTCCCAAAGGTTTGTAAAGCTTTTTTACGTCCAGAGGTAGAGCCCATTGATTGGAAAGCAGAGGTGAAACCATGTAATAAGTGCAATGCTAAAAACACAAATGCCAAAACATAAGCTCCAACTCTCCATGGTTCAAGAAATTTGTGTTGTAGTTCATCAAAGTATCTAAATTCTTGTGTTCCAGCAATCATTCCTGTCATGTCTCCTTCAATATATTTTACTTTCATTTCTGGAAACCAGAAATCAATAAAGTGCAATACTAAAAAGGCTAAAATAACAAGTCCACTGTAAATCATGTTTCTACTTATCCAAGTAGAATTAGCAGCGCCATTATTTTTGGCATAGCTAATTTGGCGTGCTTTTTTGTTTTTAATTTCCAAAACAAATCCCATTACAAAATGAAATACTACTCCAAAAATCAATACTGGTTGTAATGCTAATTGTATTAATGGGTTTGTTCCCATAAAATGAGACAATTGGTTAAAAAGTTCAACACTAAAAAGCGAAGTGATGTTAACCGCTAAATGTATTATTAAAAAAAACATTAAGAAGAAAGCAGATAAAGCCATTGCTACTTTTCTTCCAATCGAAGATTTAAAAAATCCACTCATAATGTATTGTAGTTTGTAAGTTGATACAAAAATACTTCAGGGTGGAGTATCTAGCAAAAATATGCTCTTAGTTTTTGCTATTTAGAATGGTTTTAATTTAAAGATTAAATCTAGGGTTGACAATAGAGTTATAAATAGATCCAAAAGAATAGTTGAAACCAATATTAAAATAGTAATTATAGCCTGATTGTAATTGTTGTTGCTGTAGTAGTAAATCTTCAAGTGATGCGCCATCAGAAGAAATGTTTACTTGGTTTCTAGTAATGCTATAACCACCACCAATGTTAAAGTTGAAGCCTTTAAACAACCTAATATTTGTTCTTAAATTGAAATTTAAAGCATTGAGAGTAGTATCGTGTAAATATTGGTCAAAAGACACTTCTCCATTTACATCACCCCATTCTTGCCTTACACTACCACCAAATGAAATAGAGTGTTCCCATAGATATTCAGAATCTTTTATAAATACTGTTCGCTCAACATAATCGTTATATCTAATACCATTGCTATAACTTAAAACCAGTTGTTTGTTTGCCGATTCGTCGTATTTAAAAAAATTGTATTCAAGTGCTGGTTTGAAATTCCAGTATAAAGCATAATTACCAAAAGTAGACGTTCCTAGCCCTCCAAAAAAACCATAAGACCAATGGTCATTTATGCTTAATACATCATTAACGTACAAAGATTTACCGTTATTTATAGATACGATGTCATCTCCATCGTATGTAAATGTAGATTTACTTTCATTAAAGCCAACACGCATAAAGAACTTGTTCTTTTCTGTAACTCGTCTTGCCGACATATTAAAATTTATGTTACTTGAATTATTGGTTTCTTGACCATTAAACCAGCCATTAGCACCAAGTCTAAAAAACCAAGAATTCCACGGGTCTTTTACTTCTACTTTTTTTAACTCTTCTTCTATTTCAGGAGTTGGAGCTGACACCGAAACACCTTCTAAAGTGCCTTTTTCTATCCAAAAACGGACTAAACCAAGTTTGATGTACTCAAGAATACGTTTTCTAACATCGTCACCAGTCATATTAGAATTGGTCGTAAACGATAGCTTATAGTTAATAGTCTCAAAGCTGTTTTTGCCAATAAAATCAACATCGTAACGTCTACCACCACTACCAGTGCCTTGGGCAAGGAAAAACAAATGGACATCACCTTGAGCTTGATCACGTACAAACTGTACGTTACCTAGATTTTGTTTTAAAAAAGTATTATCACAAAATCTACAATCTAAATATATTTTAAGATCTTCCGTTTGAGTGTCTTGTATTGTTTCTTGAGAATAGGATTGAAAAGAAAAGAATACACACACTAAAATTAGTGCTAAAGATGATTTTGACATTGATTGATGGTTTAGTTAGTTAAATAGTCCTTTTGCAACAAATACTATTCCAAAACAAAAATTAGCGAATTTTCTTTTGTAAGAATTTATTTATTCGTAAAGCTACCTTGATTTAAAAGAAGTAATGTTAAAAAAGTGCAAAAGAAGTGTCAAGAGTTGTTAAAAAGTAATAGTATGTTTTAGAAAGATTTTTAAATTAAGAACAGTTAAAACACTTATACTACATTTTACGTTCTTAATATTAATACCTTTAACAAAATTTTAAATCACTTTATGGATTTTACCAACCCCTTGGTTTACGGAGTACCTAGCTTTATTGCTTTTATTTTATTGGAATTAACCTATAGCAAAACACATGGACATAATAATCTTTACGAGTGGAAAGACCTCATGGCTAGCGGTGTAATGGGAATCGGTTCAGTTATTATTGCACCACTAATTAAAGTTATTTCAGCTATTGTTATCTTTAATTTTACCTATGACTTATTTAACGTAGTGGAAAATGGTGTGCGCACCAATATTTTGGGTTACGAATCCTTTGGGTATGTTTGGTATATCTGGTTTTTTTGCCAAGTAGCAGATGATTTTACATATTATTGGTTTCATAGAGCTAATCATGAAATACGCATTCTTTGGGCTGCACATATTGTGCATCATTCATCTAATAATTTCAATTTGGGAACTGCTATTAGAAATGGGTGGTTTACAATTTTATATAAACCTCTTTTTTATATGTGGATGCCAGCTGTTGGATTTCCTCCCGAAATGGTTGTTGTTTGTTTAGGTATAGAAGCTTTATGGCAATTTCAATTGCACTCTGTGTATATCCCTAAAATGGGAATTATAGAAAAAGTATTTAACACTCATACCATGCATCAAGTTCACCATGCCCAGAATGTGGAATATTTAGATAAAAACCATGGTGGCTTTCTCAATATTTTTGACAAAATATTTGGCACTTGGAAAGAATTGGATGATGACATAGATATAAAATATGGGGTTATTCATGCTCCTCAATCATATAACCCCATGGTTATACTCACTCATGAATTCAAAGATATTTGGAATGACACAAAAAAAACCTCAAAATTAACACACAAGTTAATGTATGTGTTTGGGCCTCCAGGATGGAGTCACGATAATAGTACTATGACCGTAAAACAGCAACAGCGCTTATTTAAAAAACAAAAATCTCAAAATGCCAAGGTAGCTTTTGAGAGACCAAATTAGCCTTTGTAACTATTATTAAAACACAAAAAGCTCCATGACAATCGTCATGGAGCTTTTTGATAAATTTTTAAAATTTTACTTTATTTCTAAAGTCGTTTTTTGGCTACCAATTTCTATAGTATAAGTGCCTTTTGGTAAATAGTATTTACCGTTTTGAGCTTTTGGAATGTTTAGTTTGCTATCTTCTTTCATTAAGTCTTTTCTGCCTCCACTAGACATGGTTAAATCATAATTCGCATAGTTAAAGCCTTTATCTGCGTTTACTTTTATGGAGTTTAGCAATGTACCTCCCTTAGATAAAATATTAATTCCTTGAGTGGCTTTTGCTTTAGAATAAAATGTTATTGTTGCTGAAGGCTCAAACGATCTTCCTCTAAATCTAGGCATTTGCACAGGAGAGGGTTTAAAAACGGTAATGGCCTTTGTACCAATAGTACTGTATTTTTGTAAGTCTGATATATCAGCTTTGTAAATAGAGCGCCCATGTGTACCAACTACTAAATCATTTGCTTCTGGATGAACTACTAAGTCATGAACAGCCGCTTTTGTTAAACCATTTGAAAATTCATGCCAACTATTACCTCTATCAAAAGAAGCATAGACACCGTTGTCTGTTCCTAGGTATAAAATATTTTCATCTTTAGTATCTTCTTTAATTACATTAACTGGCGCATTGGAAATACCGTTTGTAATAGATTTCCACGTTTTCCCCATATCTTCACTTATATAAGCATACACTTTAAAGTCATCATTTCTATAACCATTTAAAGTTGCATACACACGTTCCAGTTTGTGTTGTGAAGCAATCACTCTAGACACCCAGAGCCCCTGAGGTAAATTATCAGATACTCTAGTCCAAGAACCACCTCCATTGGTGGTTAAGTTAATATACCCATCGTCACTTCCTGTATAAATCATTCCGAATTGGAAAGGACTTTCAGAAATCGCCGTAAGTGTTCCGTAAGGGACGTTGCCTTTTTTACCACCTGTGGTTAAATCATCCGAAATAACACTAAACGTTTCACCTTGATTCATAGAACGTAATAACTTATTAGAACCCATGTATAAAATATCTTGATTGTGAGGTGATAATAAAATAGGTGTTTGCCAATTATATCTATAAGGAGAATCTCCTAATTCATGCTTAGGATTAATACTAATGCGTTCACCAGTTTCTAGGTTTTGACGTGAGTAAAACCCAAATTGAGATCCAGAATATACTATGTTATGGTTTCTACTATCTATTTGTACTTGCATACCATCACCACCGCCGATTCTTCGGTAAGGGTATCTGCCACTACCTTCCCAACCTTTGGAAGCTCTATAATTACTTGGGCCAAACCAAACTCCATTGTCTTGCAAACCACCATAGACATTGTATGGTTTTTGATTATCGACGTTTATATAATAGAATTGCCCAACAGATGTTGAATTGTTTTTTGTCCAGTTTTCGCCATCATCATAGGTAATATTTACACCACCATCATTTCCATTAATAATATGTCCTTCCTTTTCTGGGTTTAACCAAATCGCTTGATGGTCACTATGCACATTTTCTTTTCCAATACGAGAGAACGTTTTTCCACCATCATCAGATTTTAATAAAGGAACACCTAACATATAAATCTTATTTTCATTTGAAGGATGAACAGCAATCACACCAAAATAATATCCATAAGAGCTATACATGCCATCTATATAACCATCGTGTGTTTTTTTCCAAGTTTTTCCGCCATTTGTAGATTTATACACTTCGGCACCAATAACTGGTGAATTAAATAATGCTGCATTAGCATTTTCTAAGTATAATGCCAAGTCACTAGATTTTACTTTCCCATCTCTTACTGATGCTTTTACGCTTTTAGCACTGTATTTACTTGGGAAACGATTATTACGTAAATAACCATTTAAACTTTTATCATCTAATTTTAAAAAATCGGCATTACTCATGGTCTTGAAATCATCTTTTTGCAATCCTTGAGAGGTTCTAGGTTCTCCTGCAGGACGTCTAAATTGATTATCTAAAAGGGCATAAATAACATTGTCGTTAAATACTGAGACACCGATACGACCAACACCAGTTCCTGTTGGGAAACCACTACCTTCAGGTGTCATATTTGTCCAGGTGTTTCCTCCATCTGTACTTTTATAGATGCCTGAATTTTCGCCATCACCATCAAAATCCCATGCTTTTCTTTCACGTTCCCACATCGCCGCAAACATCACATTTGGGTTTGTTGGTGATACACTTAAGTCGATTGCTCCAGTACCATCGTTTATAAATAAAACATTTTTCCAAGTTTTTCCGCCATCCGTGGTTTTGTAAATACCTCTATCTGAACTTGATGTATATAAATTACCGACTGCAGCTACAGTAACATCATCAGGATTGTTAGGGTTAATAACTATTCTACCTATGTGCTGTGAATTTGGTAAACCTACATTCGTCCATGTTTTACCTTTATCGGTACTTTTTAAAATACCAATTCCTGAATAGGATGAACGCGAAGAATTACTTTCTCCAGTGCCTATCCAAATAGTACCACTGTTCCAATCTACAGCAATATCTCCCATATTTTGCGTTGGTGCATTGTCGGCAACAGGAGTAAACGAAGTACCATTATTATTGGTGTACCATAATCCTCCTGATGCATAAGCTGCGTAAAACTCGATTGGATTATTAGGATTTACATCAAAGTCAACAATACGACCACTCATAATTGTTGGTCCAATATTGGTGAAGGATACGTTTTTCACAATAGATTCTTGCGCATTAATAGAAAGAATGAATGCAAGATTAAGGAGTAGAAATAGTTTAAAATTTTTCATTTTGGTTGGTTGTTTTAAGAAGTGATGAAAGTAATTAAAACTTCATAAACGGTCAAATACTGCTTATGAAAAAATCATGTTTTTAACATTATGCAGCATTTATTTGCTATTTTTAGACTTAAACTTACCAAAATGAAAAAAATAACAACACTGTTTATAGTTTTCCTAATAGTTTCTTGTACGACTGAAAAAACGTATGACATTGGTCAAATAAAAACACCTAAAGGTGAGATATTAGTTTGGTTATATGATGAAACGCCTAACCATAAAGCTAGTTTTATTGAGCTAGCAAACAATGGTTATTGGGACACTTTATCTTTTAATAGAGTGATTCCAAATTTTGTAGCGCAAGGAGGTTGCCCAGACACACTAGAAGGATTTAATGACCCAGAATATTTACTAGAACCAGAATTCGTAGATTCATTAACACATATCTATGGAGCTTTTGGTGCTGGACGTGATGGTAACGCCGAAAAACTATCTGCACGTTGCCAGTTTTATATTGTTCATAATAAAGAAGGTTTGCATCGTTTGGATGGAGACTATATGATTTTTGGCAAAGTTATTAAAGGAATGGATGTCGTTGACACTATTGTTAATGTAGAAAGAGACTCGATTGATGAGCCTCTTTCAAAAATTACTTTAGATGTAAATATGATTTCAATGTCTGAAACAGAACTTAAAACCTTGTATCCTGAATTTCATAAACAACGAGAATAAAAAGAAAAGAGTTATTCCTCCCACTTCCAATCACCACCAATTATTAGTTTTTCTTTTAGATTATTTTTAATCATAAATTCTTTAGTGGTTTCGCTGTCCATTTTTGTGGCTGGCAATGTTTCAGCATTAGCAAGTCCATAAAGTATCATAGTTCCAAAACGAGCAGTATTGGTAATATGCTCTTCGTTTACTAAATCGAAATCATCACAATCAGAATGATAACATCCATAAATGGAACGGTCTAAATTACTATGAACCGAAAGGATTGGCACGCCTTCCAACATAAATGGTTGGTGGTCGCTATGCAGTCCAGACCTGTTTGAAAAACTATTTTTAAAGATACTGTCTTGTTGCTGTATGGTTGCTCCCAGTTCCGTAAAGAAATTCTCATCGTTTAATTGTCCGCCAGCATTCATCCCAACAGGATTTCCTGCCATGTCCATATTCATCATATATTTGATTTTGTCAATACTGCCTTCTTTTACAGCTTCAGCAACCATGTGACGAGAACCAAATAAACCTTGTTCTTCACCCATAAACATCACGAATTTTACTGTGCGTTTTGGCTTTAAGTTATTGGCTTGGAATGCACGAGCAATATCTATGACTGCAAACGAACCAATACCATTATCTATCGCTCCAGTTGCTAAGTCCCAAGAATCTAAATGACCACCAATAACAATTTCTTCTTCAGGAATCTCACTTCCCTTTAAAGTAGCAACGACATTTCTAGCGTTAATCATACTGCTATTATTAGTCATACTAATGGTTGCGGTTGATGAAGATGTTTTTAGTTTTTCTTTTAATACCATACCATCTTCTTTACCAATACATACAGCAGGAATAGGTAATAAAGCACCTGTTACTGATGCTGTTCCAGTAAGTAAAACACCATTATCTACTTGATTAATGATGATAATCCCTATGGCACCATATTTTATAGCGATAGCAGATTTCTCACTTCGATGAAGATTGGTTAGTCCTTCTCCGCTATCAGGAAGAATCCCAATGTACATTAGGGCTATTTTGCCTTTAACTGCGTCAGGATTTGCAGCATAATCAGCTTCTAATCCATTTCCCATATCGACAATGCTTCCAGTAACTTTAGCTTCAACAGGCGAATGACCTAACGTCACAACTTTAGTATCGTTTCCATCGATTTGTAAAGATACGTCACCACGAGACCACGCTTCAACAGCAAAAGGTTGATACTCCACATCATCAAAACCATACTCTTTAAATTTATTGTAAGCAAATGTTTCAGCTTTTGCGCCATTTTCAGACCCTGTAAGTCGATGACCAATAGTTTCCGAAGCAACTTTCAAATCTTTATATGCTTGAGAATTTGCTTTAATTTCAGAGTCTATTTTTGCAAATAATTCAGCGTTGCTAAGCGCTTTTTCTTCCTTAGCACAAGAAAACGTGATGAAAGCAATTATTAAAAGAATTCCTAATTTTTTCATTTTTGAATAGTGTTTGTTTTTGGTTGGTTAAAAAGAAAGTGGAAATTAATTAAATCAATAATAACTGCCAAGTATTTAATTAAAATAACACTTGGTTAAAGTATGTTTTTTATTTCTATTAGGTAATGGTTACATTTGTTACTCATTAAATATTTGAACATGAAACATCAACAATTAAATTTTCGATATCCAAGAAAATAATTTTATAGATGTTACATGTGACCATTTAAAAACAATAAATATTTGCACATGAAATACTATCCAATATCCAACAAGCTTTTTATAAAAAATAGAGCAAAATTTGTAGCTCAAATGAAACCAAAAGCTATTGCAGTTTTTAATTCCAATGATATTTTTACAACTGGTGCAGATAGCACAATGCCTTTTGAGCAACATAGCGATATTTTTTATTTAAGTGGTGTTGACCAAGAAGAAAGTATTTTACTTTTATTTCCAGATGCCATGGACAAGGCACATCGTGAAGTACTTTTTGTAAGAGAAACTAACGACCATATAGCTATTTGGGAAGGTGCAAAACTTACTAAAGAACAGGCAATACAAACTTCTGGAGTAGAAACAGTGTATTGGCTAAGTGATTTTGATAAAGTGTTTTTTGATTTAATGACTGAAGCTGAAACCATTTATTTTAATACAAACGAACATTATCGTCAAGCGGTTGAATTAGAATCACGTGAAGCACGTTTTATAAAAACAGTCAAAAACAAGTTTCCAGCGCATAGTTGGGCAAAAAGCTTCCCTATTTTACAAAATATTCGCGGTGTAAAAGAACCTGAAGAAATTGAGCTTTTGCAAACGGCTTGCAATATTACTCAAAAAGGATTTAGACGTATTCTTGATTTTGTAAAACCTGGTGTAATGGAATACGAAATTGAAGCAGAATTTATGCATGAATTTCTAAGAAATAGATCTAAAGGGTTTGCTTACACGCCAATAATTGGTTCTGGATTTAACGCATGTGTGTTACATTATATTGAGAATAATCAAGCCTGTAAAGATGGCGATATGTTATTGATGGATGTTGGTGCAGAGTATGCTAATTATTCTAGTGATATGACGCGCACCATTCCAGTGAATGGACGATTTACAGATAGGCAAAGAGCAGTATATAATGCCGTAAATTGGGTAAAAGATGAAGCTACTAAAATGTTAGTTCCTGGAACAATTTGGGCAGACTACCATGTTGAGGTTGGTAAATTAATGACCTCAGAATTATTAGGCTTAGGATTATTAGATAAGGCAGATGTACAGAACGAAGACCCAAAATGGCCAGCATATAAAAAGTATTTTATGCACGGAACTTCACATCATATGGGATTAGATACTCATGATTATGGCGAATTAAAAACACGAATGAAAGCCAATATGGTATTTACTGTGGAACCTGGAATATATATCCAAGAAGAAAGTATGGGAATTAGATTGGAGGATGATGTTATAATTCAAGAAACCGGAGAACCATTTAATCTTATGAAAAACATTCCAATTGAGGTAGACGAAATAGAAGATTTGATGAATAAATAGATAAAAAAAAAGCCCACTTTAAAGTGGGCTTTTTTTTTATAAATTAAAGAACTAAGCTTTTCCTTTCTTTTCAGCACAACATGCCTTAGTGCAATTTTCAGCACATTCTTTTTTCTCAATTTCGGTTTTGTCTTTACAGCAAGCCATAGTACAATTTTCATCGCATTCTTTGTCTTTCTTAGCCGAAAACTCCTTTACAGTTTTCATCTCGCTCACTTTATAAATATCAGCCGATTTAGTTACTGCTTCCTCTAAGGATGTATGGTTAACCATGGCTTCATCATATTCAACCATAGCTAGTTTATTGTTAAAATCTACCTTAGCAGATTTCACACCATCCATTTTATTAATGTTTTTTTCGATAAGCTTTGCGCATCCAATTTCGCAAGTCATACCATCAATAGTGAATTCCGACTTCACAAAATTAGCATCAAGATTTAATACTTTTTCTGTTTTTACAGCCATATCAGCTTCAACAGTTTTTACTTCAGGATTTGTCTCGTTTTTACAAGAAATTATTAGAGCCATTACCATAACAAGCGTTAAAATGTTTTTAAATGTCTTCATAGGTTTTAAATATTAGATTATCTACAAAATTACGAATAATTGCTGTTATTTGCACTTAAATGTATGGTTTTTAGACAATTTATAATCAATGCACTCAGGAAATAAAAAATGGCTTTATCTTGTAATTCTATCTCTAATTTGGGGAAGTTCTTTCATACTCATAAAAAAGAGTTTAATTGGTCTAACGCCTTTACAGTTAGGAGCATTGAGAATTATTATTTCTGGATGCTTTATTTTTATTTTTGGGTTTTATACTATTAAAAACATTACAAAAACTCAATGGAAATGGTTAATTATTTCGGGTCTTTTAGGTACGTTTTTCCCTGTGTTTTTGTTTGCTTACGCCGAAACTGAAATTGATAGCGCAGTAGCTTCGATTTTAAATTCACTTACGCCATTAAATACCATTTTATTAGGTTTTGCCATTTTTAAAATAGCTTCATCTAAAAGGCAAATAATGGGAGTGATTATTGGTTTTATTGGCACTGCTTTATTGATTATAAAAGGCGCAGACTTGAATCCAGACCAAAATTATTTATACGCTGGACTTGTGGTAATTTCGTCTGTTATGTATGGTATAAATGTCAATATTATAAAGAAACATTTACAAGATGTAAAAGCCATTACAATTGCAGTTGGAAATTTTACTGCGATAATAATTCCAGCAATAATAGTATTATTATCAACCGATTTTTTTGAGAAAGCAGATTTTAACAACGAAGATTTTGCTATGTCAATGCTTTATATTGTCATTTTATCGGCTTTTGGAACTGCCTTAGCTAAAGTATTGTTCAATAAATTAGTGCAAATGGCGACGCCAGTTTTTGCATCATCCGTCACTTACTCTATGCCTTTGGTTGCTTTAATGTGGGGAATTTTAGATGGCGAAAATTTTAGTGTTTTACAGGCGTTGGCAACAATTTTAATTTTATTAGGCATTTATCTTGCCAATAAGCGAAATTAGACTTTAGATTTTTAGCATATTAAATACTTTAAAACGTTTGTAGATTAATTATTTAGCAGTATATTTGCACTCATTTTTGAACAAAATTAATTAATATAAACGTTACGCTATGTACGCAATTGTAGAGATAGCAGGGCAACAATTTAAAGTTGAAAAAGACCAAAAAGTCTTTGTTCATCGTTTACAAACAGAAGAGGGTAAGAAAGTTTCTTTCGATAACGTACTTTTGTTAAGTGATGGTGACAAAGTTACTGTAGGCGCCCCAGCTATAGGCGGAGCACAAGTAAGTGCAAAAGTCTTAAAGCACCTTAAAGGTGATAAAGTAATAGTTTTCAAGAAGAAAAGACGTAAAGGTTACCGTGTTAAAAATGGACACAGACAATCTTTAACTGAAATTCAAATTGAAGGAATTGTTGCTTCAGGAGCAAAACCAGCTAAAGCTGAAAAAGCGGCTCCAGTAAAAAAGGAAACTAAAAAAGCTGAACCAAAAGCAAAAGCTGCTCCAAAGGCAGAAGCTAAACCAGCTGCTAAAAAGGTAGAAGCTACTCAAGATTTAAGCAAAATGACTGTTGCTGAATTAAAAGAGATGGCTAAAGCAAAAGGAATTACAGGTATTTCTGGAATGAAGAAAGCCGATTTAATTGCTGCTTTAAGTTAATTTTAATAATCTAAAATCGAAATAAAATGGCACATAAAAAAGGAGTCGGAAGTTCGAAGAATGGTAGAGAATCAGAATCGAAACGCTTAGGTGTAAAGATATTTGGTGGTCAAGCTGCAATAGCTGGAAACATTATCATTAGACAAAGAGGGAATACACATCACCCAGGTGAGAATGTATACCAAGGAAAAGATCATACTTTACATGCTAAAGTTGATGGACTTGTAAAATTCACAAAGAAAAAAGATAATAAATCTTATGTTTCTATTGAGCCTTTTGAAGCTTAAGACATAAGTTTTCTTTTAAAATATATAAACCCTTTCTGGAAACAGAGAGGGTTTTTTGTTTTTTATCATTTAATACATTAGTTTTAATGTGCTATAAATCTTTCTTCTAAAGTAATCTATTTTCATAACTAACTAATTTAAAAAATGAATAAAACTTTTTATTATGGATTTATCTTATCTATGTTCACTTGTGTTGAACTTAGTGCTCAAGATACTGTTAATGCCTCTGGAGGAGATGCTATTGGAACGGGTGGTTCCGTAAATTATTCTATTGGACAACTTATTATCAATAGCGACAAAGGAACTAATGGTTCTTTAAGTCCAGGCGTACAGCATTCTATTGAATTACTAACTTTAGGTATTGACGATGATTTAGAAATAGTAACATCTTTAACCGTCCATCCAAATCCAACTTCTAACCATTTAAAAATCAAATTAGATCTTGAAAGTTATGATGGTTTATTATATCAGTTGTATAATGTCAATGGAAGCCTTATTCAATCGGCGAAAATAGAGCGGAACAATTTTAAAGTGTCCATGTCTACTTTGCCAGCAGCGATTTACATTTTAAACATTAAAAAGCTAAACAACAATTTAAAAACATTTAGAATTATTAAACAATAATCAACAATGAAAAAACAATTACTATTATTTTTTATAGGTATTTTAGCGATGAGTACTTATAGCCAATCACCAGAAAAATTTAGTTATCAAGCAATTATTAGAGATGCGGGAGATGCTATTGTAGCCAATACAGGAATAGGTATGCAAATAAGCATATTAAAAGGTTCTGCAGGAGGCACTGCTGTTTATGTTGAAACACATTCACCAACAACCAATGCTAATGGCTTGATAACGTTAGAAATTGGAGGCGGCTCTGTTGTTTCCGGAACATTTGCTGACATTGACTGGTCTAACGATTCATATTTCATAAAAACTGAAACCGACCCATCTGGAGGTGCTAGTTATACTATTACAGGGACAAGCCAATTATTAAGTGTGCCTTATGCGTTACACGCAAAAAATGTAAAACCAGGTGCTTTTTCAAGTATAGTTGGTTCAACTGACTATCAGTTTATTTCTGATAATCAATGGAGACAGTTTGCTGATTTAACAACCAGTATCACTTTAGATAAAACTTCCGATGTGCTTGTAGCGTATAACTCAGGTAGTTCATCTCCAAGTCCTGGATCTAATTATCTTGCTACCAGATTAGTAATTAATGATTCTGAAACAAATAAAATGTTTAGAATCATTCAAGGAGGAGGGGTACAATATTATTCTAATACTGCATCTGGTGTCATCACGTTGGGAGCGGGAACTCATATTATTACAGTTCAATATAGAACTAATGTGCCACCTTATCCACAAAACAATGCACCGAACTCATCAGACTATATGGGCAGAGGTCTCGTAGTTAAAGAATTAAACTAAAAAAAGCTACTCATTATGAGTAGCTTTTTTTATTTCAAAATATCCCTAATTATTTTTAAATGATGATTGGTATGCAATTGCAAAAACCGAATAGTTCGTTTTTTATGTAACACACCAAAAATAAAATGCTTAAAATGCGCATGTTTATGTACTGATTTTAGCTTCTCGATATTTTGGTAAGCCAGTTTAAGTTGCGAGTTTAAATCTTCAATCAAAATGTCCTCTGGAGGACGAACAAATTTGGGAGCTTTTACCTTTCCTCTGGGGAAATAACCTATAGTAAAACACAGTAAACGCCATTTATTAAATTTACTTGAATGTAATTCGGGATTGGAATTCAATAAAGTTTCAGACACTAGATTAAATACTTTTAGAGAATGGTCAATTTGCCACGCCACATCTGAGGTTGAAACAGCATCGTTCCTTTTATCTTTTAAAGGAATATAGCTTTCTAATTCTTTAATTATAGGAATAAGAATTTCAGGTTTTCGTTTAAACATGCTGTAAGCTAACAAAAAACCCTCACATTTCTGCAAGGGTTTAAATTATAATGAGATTCCTCCTGACTTCGTAGAAATTCCTTAGTATCTATAATACTCAGGCTTATAAGGGCCTTCTTGTTTAACACCAATATAATCTGCTTGATCTTCACGTAATTCTGTAAGCTCAACACCAATTTTGGCTAAATGTAATTTTGCTACTTTTTCATCTAAGTGTTTAGGTAACATATACACTTTGTTTTCGTAAGCATCTCTGTTTGTCCAAAGTTCAATTTGAGCTAAAGTTTGATTTGTAAACGAGTTACTCATTACAAAACTTGGATGACCAGTGGCACAACCTAAATTAACCAAACGACCTTGTGCTAAAATAATCACATCTTTTCCATTGATGGTATATTTGTCAACTTGTGGCTTAATAACGTCTTTGGTATGACCATGATTCTTGTTTAACCATGCCATATCAATTTCATTATCAAAATGTCCAATGTTACACACTATGGTTTTGTCTTTCATGGCCTCAAAATGTTGCCCTTGAACGATATCTTTATTACCAGTTGTTGTAATAACGATATCTGCATTACCAACTACGGTCTCAAGTCTCTTCACTTCAAAACCATCCATAGCAGCTTGTAGAGCACAAATTGGATCAATTTCTGTAACAGTTACAATACTTCCAGCACCTTTAAATGAGGCAGCAGTACCTTTACCAACATCGCCATAGCCACAAACAACTACTCGTTTTCCAGCTAGCATAATATCTGTAGCACGTCTAATTGCATCAACAGCACTTTCCTTGCAACCATATTTGTTATCGAATTTAGACTTTGTAACACTATCGTTTACATTAATCGCAGGCATTGGTAATGTTCCATTTTCCATTCGTTCATATAATCTATGAACTCCAGTAGTAGTTTCTTCACTTAAACCGTTAATACCATCAACTAATTCAGGATATTTATCTAAAACCATATTAGTTAAATCACCACCATCATCAAGAATCATATTTAATGGTTTACGGTCTTCACCAAAAAACAAGGTTTGTTCGATACACCAATCAAATTCTTCTTCAGTCATATCTTTCCATGCATATACAGCAGTTCCAGCATCAGCAATTGCAGCAGCAGCTTGATCTTGCGTTGAGAAAATATTGCAAGAACTCCAAGTAACTTCTGCCCCTAAAGCTTGTAAAGTTTCAATTAGCACCGCTGTTTGAATAGTCATGTGTAAACAACCAGCAATACGTGCACCTTTTAATGGTTGCGAATCTTTATATTCTTCACGAAGACTCATTAATCCAGGCATTTCAGCTTCAGCTAATTCAATTTCTTTTCTTCCCCAAGCCGCAAGGGACATATCTTTAACTTTGTTAGCTACGTAAGGAATTGTTTTTGTGTTCATATAAGTATGTTTATCTATTTATTTTAAAGGCGTCAACTTTGGGTTTGGAACTTAAAATTAGTTAAATTCGCTATGTTAAAAATGCCAAATGCGCCTTTGCGCTGCAAAGATAACTATTAACTTTCAGAAAAGTAAATGCCACTTTATAAAACCTTTACTCCAAACTCACAAACTACTGTTAAAATCTGGAAGATTACAGAATCTTATGATGAATTACTAAAGCCATTAGATTTAAAGCCAAATAGTTTAGAGCGTGTTTTAGATATGAAAAGTGAATGGCATCAGCGCGGATTTTTGAGTGTGAGGCACATTCTTAGAGATTTAGGATACACAGACCAAGATTTATTTTATGATGACAATGGGAAACCGCATTTAAAAGATGGAAAGTGTATTTCAATTACACATTCTTTTTTATATTCTGGGGTGATTGTGAGTGATGCCGAAGTTGGGATTGATATAGAAATGCAGCGAGATAAAATTGCTCGAATTGCACCAAAGTTTATAGATTATGAATTCAATTATTTAAAAAATGAATCGGAAACCTATATAAACGAATTGACCATTATTTGGTGCATAAAAGAATCGTTGTATAAACTATTTGCTAAACCAGGAATGGTTTTTAAGGATCATTTTTTAGTGATTCCTTTTATGATAAATGATAATGTAACTGTTGCTTGGATAGATTATGGAAATAAGAAGCATCGCTACAACACTACTTTTCTAGAGTTTGAAGGGTTTACATGTGCTTATGTCATTGCCTAAATGAAAAGCATCTATCAAGACATACTTGTTTCGATTTCTAATAATAAAAAGCTATTAGCTGTTTTAATAGACCCAGATAAAACGAAACCTGAAAACGTATCTGGCTTTATGATAAAAGTGAATACCTCAATGGCGAGTCATATTTTTGTTGGAGGTAGTGAAGTTGATGAGAGCGTTACTGAGAAATTAGTCTCGGAAATTAAAAACCTTACAGATTTGCCTGTAATTATATTTCCAGGAGACGTATCGCAAATTACACAAAAGGCTGATGCATTATTGTTTTTATCATTAATCTCAGGGAGAAATCCAGACTATTTAATAGGAAAGCAAGTTGAAGCGGTTTCAAAATTACGACAAACAAATCTTGAGGTGATTCCAACAGGATATATATTAATTGAAAATGGTAAAGAAGCGTCTGTGCAAAAAGTTACAGCAACAACACCAATGCTAAGAAATAATATTCAAAATATTGTGGATACAGCGAAAGCTGGGGAGTTGCTTGGAATGAAACTCATATATTTAGAGGCAGGAAGTGGAGCAT
>Ga0316204_10005443_pt1 | contig 20991 bp, 20 predicted proteins | sample 6monrhotite_MG_2_FD_205661 | JGI IMG/M metagenome (GOLD analysis project Ga0316204, IMG submission 205661) | Microbial mat bacterial communities from mineral coupon in-situ incubated in ocean water Damariscotta River, Maine, United States -... | ecosystem: Environmental > Aquatic > Marine >... | reverse complement strand
CCGCGGCCTCTGCGCGTCAACCGCTTTGCGGGCGTTTGAGTGGCCGGATATGACAGGCCAAGGGCGATCTGCCGCAGTCCGGGTGTACACTGGCTGGATATTCAGCCATTTGCCACACCAAGATGGTGCCTGGCCTGCATTATCAATGTCGTATGAAATCAAGTTCTTAAAAATGGTGGGCGACCCTGGAATCGGTGCGGGTGTGAGTCGTTTACATTCTATAAATTGACTAAAATCAATTACTTGTGCCATTCATGGGGTGTGTGTTTTTCTCTGGCTGTGTCTAAGTATTCCGCATTTGTGTCTAAATTAGCTGAGTGAAGCGGTCTTAGGATCATATGCCAGCCCCTTGATCGACCCATCCCTGATCCGCTCTACTGCTTCATCAATGGCGAAGACCGGTACGAGGAACCACTCTCTTGGCACCACAGGATGGCCGAAACGATCTTTTATCTCGATATCCAACCGTGCGCGTTCGAAGACGCGATGTAGCAGGTTTTCCAGCTTCACTCGGTTGATGTTGTAAAGCTCGTAGGTGGTCACGACTTCCACATCCGCCATGAGGAAGGTCGGATCGAGCTTGGCATTGGCGATCCGGCGATCAACTGAACCACCGGTCACACCGATCTTATGCAGTAGATCGTGGTTTTCGGCCACAACTGGGATATCTGACTTGCTGCGCAGCACATAGATTGTCCCACTCGCCTCATCGCCGTCTGCCGAGGTATCAGTAAACAGCGGCCCCGCTGTCGGCTCTGTAACTCTCCGACCGGCGTCATCGTCAGTGAGTGCGCGTTGCAGTGATCGCATCAAGAGGTTGCTTTCAGTGCCATTGTCAAAAATGACCCGTAACCGCGCATCTTTGGTGCCTTGGTCGTTGAGGTATTCTTCTTCCTTATGGGCGACATACGCCTTCTGACCTTTCAAGATAAAGAAGCGCCCTGTTTCAATCTCTGATTTCTTCTCGAATGATCGTGAAATTCGCAGACCAGCATCAAGGTCGCTTTGCACTTTCTCGAAAAGTGGTTTGAAACGGTCGAAGTCAGCGCAGGTCTCACGGTTGGCGATCTCTTCTGCGGCTCGTTTCTCGGCCACGGGACGGACATGTCGTAGTTCCGTGATATCACCTGCTACATCGTCCAAATCCTCTAGATCAGATGCCAACGCATCGAGATCGAGGTCATCTTCCTCAACAGATGGGTCTGTCGGCCCCCGGAGCAGCCCCTGGTGGTCAAGTGGCAATAGGATGGCCACACAGTCGGCTGACGCAGAGAGGCGCTCTAGGCGGACCGCATACAGCCTCTCGAAGATATCCCGATCCTCACCATGACGGGGCGGATGCCCTTCACGGTCTGTGAACCGCTGAATGTCTTCAAACCCGGCGATGACACGCTCTTCGATAGGAGACCGTTTGACTGGTTTCTCCTCGACGTCAAACTCGGCAAGGTCACCGGCAAGGGCATCAAGATCATCAATCATAGCGACCCTCTTTACGGAACCGCATAAACGCAGTGGCACCCTCGGCCATCAGCTTTTCATAGGGGTCGGGGGCGGTCATTGATGGGGCGCGTCCGTTCTCTTTCTTAAAGCGGCTGGCTCGTTTGGCCCATGTGACGGCCTCGTCGGGGCTGATCTGGGTACGCTTCGATGTGATGACGGCTTGGACCTGTTGCAAGCGTTCGGCATCCATCGACTTGGACAGGATTGAGTAAGCCTCGTTAAACGGGTTGATGGCATCAATGAGATCGATGTCGAGATCGCGCACATCCATGGCAAACTTACGGACCCCGTCGATCAACGCGGTATTGGCCGAAGGTTCACGATCCTCGTCGTCTTCCAATACGGCTTTCTTGGCCTGCTGCGTCAGGTTCATCGCTGCGACTGCACGTTGGCGTACAGCCTCGACGTCGCCTTCCTCAAGTTCGGGGTAACGATCCTTGATGATCTTCCCCATGCGGACGACGGTCAGTTCCTCTGGCACCAGTTCCTCGTCAAACAGCCCACGTTCAATCACCGGCTTATCCTGAACGAATGCCGTGATCACTTCATTCAGGTCTTCCTGACAAATCCGTTCGGCCTCTTTGGTCTTTGGTTCAGCAAGACCTTTGATCTCAATCTGGAACTGACCGGTCTCCTCGTTGAAGCCGACATTGGTCTTTGCTGGATCATACCCACCCTCGCCATACTCAAACCCTTCCTGCTCGGTTGAGGCTGTCGTCTTGGGGGTGAAGTTGAAACGCGGGGCGAGGACCTGTTCCATCAACAGGCTGGCTGCGATGGCCTTGAGGGTGTCGTTAATCGCCTCGGTCACCGCGCCCTCTGACGCATCAGGTTCGGCAATCAGGTTGGTGAACCGCGCATGGGTCTTTCCCTTGGCATCACGGGTGGCACGGCCAATGATCTGGACGATCTCGGTGAGGCTGGCACGATAGCCAACGGTCAAGGCGTGTTCACACCAAATCCAATCAAAACCTTCTTTTGCCATGCCAAGGGCGATGATCAGGTCTACGTGGTCCCGGTTGTTTTTCTGAGTGGGGTCCTTCAATGCAGCAGAAACACAATCTCTCTTCCTCGGGTCGTCCTCAACGAGATCAGCTACTTTGATAATCTGACCTTCAGGCGTTTCGATCAGATGAAAACCAGTAATCGGATCGGTTCCCTGATAATCACCTACTGCATCCATGATATGTGAGACTTGTGCTGACTTGTGAAGCGGGCCTGCTTCGCGGGCATTCACGTTTGGGATGTGAAGGATCGTCTTTTCATTTGGGTCCAACACGGACAGCAATTCATCAGCATATGATCCCGTGTAGAAGAAATAGCCGATATCCAGCGTCTTCAGGTGCTCGTAGCCATTCAACTGCTCGTAGTAGGTATAGGTCACCGTATCGAACTTGGATTCGTCGGCTGGTGACAGCACTGCCTCTGCGTCGCCACGGAAGTAGCTCCCGGTCATGGCCACAACGTGCACCCGATCACGGGCGATCAACTGGCCTAGATGTGCGCCCAGTTTGTTGTCAGGGTTCGCGCTGACGTGATGGAATTCATCCACGGCAATCAGTCGATCATCGAAAACCTCGATCCCGAACTTATCAACGGCAAAGCGAAAGGTAGCGTGCGTACAGATCAGGATGCGATCATCGCTGTCCAAGAATTTGCCGACGGAACCGACCTTGCCATCATCGCCGCCGGGCGCGTTGCAGAGGTTCCACTTCGGCACCACGGTCCAATCCGCCCAAAAACCGTATTTGGCCAGTGGCTCGTCGTTGAAGCTGGACCCGATGGATTTCTCGGGCACCACGACGATAGCCTGTTTCAACCCTTGGTTCTCAAGCTTATCCAGCGCGATAAACATCAACGCCCGAGACTTGCCTGATGCCGGTGGCGACTTGATCAGCAGATATTGCTCACCGCGCCGTTCGTAGGCCCGCTCCTGCATCGCCCGCATGCCGTATTCGTTGGACGTGGTGGACGCGCCATTTTGGGCATAGGTGACGGAGACTGAGGGGATAGACTTAGATGACACTGGCAAACTCCTGAACTGCCCTTTGACCTTCGGTCCAGGCTCTTTCGATGGCCTGATCTGATGCGAGGAAGAACTCTCCTCCAAGCGAAGCGCCATCCTGTGAAAGGACGGCCTTCATTTGCGCCTCACCAATCAAGCCTAACTTTGAATTGTCGTAGGGTGGACGGCTGTCCATCTCGTTGGATCGCAACAAAGACCAAGCGTATGCACCAGCAGGCAGAACGGCGTTGAACGCATCACGCCGCGTCGGTGGACTGACGGACATACCGACCTTCACAATGCTCTGGCCTGCTGCCGCATAACCAAGAAAAGCGTCAGCATCCCCATCAAGGCGCAACACATAATTTTGCTTCGGACCTTCGGCCTCTCGCGTGTAATAGCCGCTCTGAGATACTGGTCCAGGTTTGCTGGGCTGGAGCAGATCACGGCCCCGCACAGGCGATGCGCCATCAATCGCGATCTCACCAAACACTGAGGTCTCTACCAGCGTCATATCGAGCAGCTTGTCCGCCTCGCTGCGTGTCAAACGAACACCTTGTGATCCAATATGTTGGGCCAACTTCAACGAATAACTCTCATCAGCAAAATCATCGATGAGTTGATACGATTCAGGCGCGACCTTCCAAGCACGGGTCGCCTTCACTGCGATATCCCATTTGCCCTGGGACTCTGGATCGGCTTCTTTGGCAGCCCACTCCGCAGGGTCCATGAATGCCTTCGCAAAGTTGACACGATGAGAGACCTGCTGGACGCCAATAACTTGACCCTGCTGCTCAGGCACCGCCTTGCTTTTGTGACCGTAGATCACGACCAAGGCACCTGGCTGTGTCTCTCTGACGAAAGTGTTGCGCTGGCCCGTGTTGGCGAAACCGAGGAACCCCCATTTCGCGGGGTCGAACCCGTAAAATGTTGTCATCCAAACATTCGGAGGGTCGGCAGTGATTGCCTCATACGGTGTCATCATTGTGCAGGCACCTTCGTCGTCATCTTCGTGTACATCTCAAACAGCTTCTCCAGTCGTTCGGTGTCGTTGCGGAAGCGTCTGCCGATGTAGATGCGTTCGAGTGTTTCGTCGTTGCGGTCGTGGGCAGCGCGGAGGTTTTCGGGCATGGCGTCGGGTTTGTAGAGGTCGGCGATGGTGGCGGGGAAATGCGCCTCGCGGGCCAGCAGGATATCTTCGGCGCAGCGGGTCAGGTCCGCCTTGTTCTTTTCGGTGAGCTTGGGGACGGGGAAGGTGTTCCAGCCGAGGGTGTTTGAGTAGGAGAAATCTGTTCTCATGCGAACACAGACGGTGCCGATCCAGACCCAGTGGAGGCGGGAGGCGATGAGGGCCATGTTCCAGAGGGGGGCGTCGTAGAGAGCGAAGTTGCGGTCGCCAACGACATACTTAGAAGTCATGTAGTCTACAGGTAAATACTCACGATTTTCAGAAGAAACTCTTGGCACAACGATTGAAGTTTGCTCGGCACGTCCAGCGATTTGAACGAACCTGTGAGGTTTACTGGCAAATTCTTGCGTCGAGGCCGCGCGGGAGGCACGTCGATTGTCTGCAACCGCATCTAGTTTCTTGGCGATCAGCGGGCTTTTGCGGGCGTCATCAACCTCGTTGTCTTCGATCCACAGGCAATGCCTCAGTTTACCGTTAATCAGTTCTTCCGAGCCTACGAACCTTCGCACGAAATATGCAGTTTCACTATTCCTCGATAGTTCCTCAAGTTCCGTAGACGACACAAAGAGGTTCCCGCCATCTCGCGGCATGTTACCGAAATACATTTGAGATTGTTGCCCAACTGGCAGATTTGACTTCTGAACCACCTCCGTTCGATCTGGCACAAGGTAGGGGCTGATTGCCGAACACTCCCGAACATTATCGCCGTCGAACAACTTTTTGGGCTTTGACGTCTTCTTCCCAAGGCCAAGAATAATGACCGTTACGCCCGCGTTGTGACTGGCCAAATTACTCCATTTGAACGGCAGATGCGCGAAGCGGATTTCCAAATCCTCTGACGATGCTATTGGCCAAATCTCTGATGCTTGCTGACCCTGACATACGCTGTTTGTCGTTACCAATGCGGCAACCGCGTTCGGAACACTGTTAGCATAATCAAAGAATTTGGCGAACCATCCCGTCACAAAGTCAGTTGTTTTGGCCAGCTTCGGATGAACCTTCCAGGCATTTGCGAGATCAGACTTCTGCTCTGGATTTTGCCATTTGCTGCCTTTGTAAGGCGGGTTCCCGCAGATATAGGTCTCGCCGCCCTCATTCTCGAAATCAATCGCGGCCTGCTCCAGCGGGGTGTCGAACAGATCGTCCGAGGTCAGTTTCACCCCCTTACCCGTGGGCGGGCATACATCCAGCCAATCCAGCCGCAAGGCATTGCCTTGGGTAATCCAGTTCCGCGCATCCAGCGGCAGGAAGGTGTCCCGTGCCACCTTGGGCCCACGGTAGAGCACGTCGCATTGATACTCCGCGATGATCAGAGCTAGACGGGCGATCTCGGCAGAGAAATCCCGCAGTTCGATCCCGCGAAAGTTCTGGATCGAGATGTCCGACGCCCGGTCAGCCTCTCCCCGCCGTTTGTTGATCTCGAACTCGATCTCTCGCATTTGTTTGTAGGCGATGACTAGGAAGTTGCCCGAGCCACAGGCTGGATCAAACACACGGATGTTAGACATCCGTTTACGCAGGTTCAGCAATTTGACGGGGCTGTCACCGGCCCGTTCCAGATGGTCGTTCAGGTCATCGAGGAAAAGCGGGTTCAGCACCTTTAGGATATTCGGCACCGAGGTGTAGTGCATCCCCAGCTTTGAGCGTTCTTCATCATCGGCCACGGCTTGGATCATAGAACCGAAGATATCAGGGTTGATCCGCTGCCAGTTCAGGTTGCCGATCTTGATCAGGTAGCGTTGGGCGATAAGCGAGAAGCGCGGCACCTCTGTGCTGCCCGAGAACAATCCGCCGTTCACATACGGAAAGGCATCGGCCCAGCGGGGCAGGTCAGCAGTGGCACGATCCCTGATCGGGGTATTCATCGCACGGAAAAGTTCGCCGATGACCTCATGCGTGTTGGACCCGTCGCGATTGGCCATCTGTTCGACCGTACTCGTGAATAGGTCGTCACCGACAAGGATGTCGGTATCTTCGGCAAAGAACAGGAAGATCAGACGGGCCATGAAGTGGTTCATCTCATGACGGCGTTCGGGTGTGCCCCAGTCGGGGTTATCGGACCTCAGCGTGACATACAGCTTGTTCAGCCGCAGTGTGGCCCGCACATCGAATTCGGATTCGCTGAGTTGTTTGGTCTTGCTGAGACCAGCCAGTGGCCAAAAGAATACAAAGTGGTTCGGGAAGTCATCGTAAGCGCAAGAGACGATATCACCGGTGATCAGGTCCTCGGCCTCGAAATGCTCCCCATCTGTGGCCAGCACGAACCGCACCTTGTTGCGTTTGGTTTGGGTGGCCTTGCTGTCACGTAGTTCGGTCAGCGTTTCAGGGACACGCCCGACGCCACAGGTTTTGATGTGGATGTTGCCGACTTGAAGCACACCGTCGATGTCAGACTTGTTCGAGGTGCCTTTGCGCAGCTTCTTGGACCGCGCATCGCTGTTGTCGAAGCATTCGAGGAACGCGAATGGGAACTCGGCAGCATCATATGGCTGGTCGGCCAACTCGCTGATGGCCTGTTCAATCTCGACAGCGTTCACGTGCTACTTCCTGAAAATGAGTTCAATCAACCGCCGATGGCGGGACGGATCGAATTCTTGCTTAGGGTGATTAAAAACATACTCTATCTCGGTCTGGTAGACCTCGGCGACGGCATCAGCGACTTTTTCCGGCGATGGGCGGGCATCGAGACTGGCGATTGTGTTCTCGATCTCCGTCACAACCAAACGTAAACGGTCCATGTCCAGTCGGTGCGGGAGCCTCACGATTGATCCTTCCAGCAAGGCACCCGCCGAGATGTCGAATATCTTGGCCAGTTCATTGAGCCGCTCTGTTGTAATCGATGACAGCCCAGCCTCCAGCCGTGAATAGGACGCAGGTGTGATTTCCAGCGCACTGGCCACCTGAGCCTGCGATAGGTCGCACTGCTGACGGGCTTCTTTGATTTTCGCGTGCAACGACACTGCGCCACCTCAAGTATGACTTTGAGTGGAGTATTACACGGCACGTAACAGAGTGACAGCATGATTTTCGATACCTATTGCGAATCAATTGCGTCACACGTAACTAATACACTATATGCAACTCAATGATTTCCTCACGAAAAATAACCTGACCATGGCAATGTTCGCCAGCCGCGTTGGCACGACCGCTGCCACGATAAGCCGTGTTGTCGATAGATCGGTGACACCGAGGAGGTCCTTGGTCCGACGCATCTACGAGGAAACCGGCGGTCAGGTCACGCCAAACGACTTAGCTGGGCTTTATTGTGTGACGCCATGCAGCCCCATGGTTCCTCAGGATGATCAGCGGCGCAGCCAACCCATACCAAGAAAGACGAAACAATGAGCAGCAATGACCCAAAGGCGAAGAAGGCCGATGACCCATCCATGCAAGACACTATGCTTGGCCTTGGCATCGTTTTAGTAATTGGATTTGTCATCTACTGGTTGTTCATCGGGAATGATCGCGCTGAAGTGACCCGTTGCATAGAAGCGGCAGCAGAGGCAGACCGTGCAGGGGCGCAAATCTCGTCTCAGATTTTTCGCCGGTTGCAGTTTTCTGTTGATCACGCTGATGATGTAGAGATCGTTGAGACCACCACTTATCCCTTCGCAAGCGTTTACATCAAAAGCATCCGCTTTACGCTGGATGGCCGAGCGCAGTCGATTAAGTGTCCGACATGAAATCGCCCTAAGGGGCTAGGCGAATGTGCGCGATCAGTTTGCTCTCGATATCGACGCGGCCCTGAGGAACCCAGTCACCATCAGTCAGGACCGCGACTAACTTCAAGGGCTGATCGAACTTGAAGCCCGTGCTGATGTGTTCAAAATCGTAAGAGACAAACATTTCATCTCTCCCTCATCTATCCGCAGCCGGTCCAACTGGTGAATTCCGGCCTGTATTTGGACGCTGCGGTAAGTGGAGGACCAAAGCAGAAACTCGGTCGTGTCGCGTAAAAAAGAAGGGTAAAGCAAAGGCAGTTAAGTTTTTTCGTCAAGAACGAATGTTTTTTCTTGACGAAAAGAACTTTTTGTGGGGTGTCATATTGACATTTCGAATCAGCCCCGGTACAAGCCGCTCATCGCAAATCATATGGAGAAGCGAATGTAACCAAAAGGCTTTCACGCCTCATATCCCACCCGTCGTTGGGGGATATGTTTAATAATAGGAACTGAAAACATGATAAATTTGTTGGATCAACCGTTAGACCAACCTTTGGAATTGATGACTGCCCAAGAACTACTGGTAGGTATTTCTCAAAACGCCATCATAAGGCGCCTCAAAGATGGAGCGCCGATCAGCCAAGCCATCGACGATGTGACCTCGAAAATTACCGCCATCGCTCACCAACAGACCGGCACCGAAATCATGCGGGAGCTTGTCGAGGTATACCTGAGTGTGGTGATCGAAGAGGCCCAGTCATCCTTCACACTTCCACACAGCCACGTCGAATAGGGAGTGATGATATGGACGATACACACACTCTCACAGCAAACACGATCAGTCGCATTGAACAGGTTGCCGCAATTGCTTGCGAACTCTATCTCGCACCTCATTTTGGTTTCGAGACCGCAAAGCTTCAACGGATAGTACGTCTTCTGAAGGACATCGATCCAGATCAAAGTAGCGCCATAGAGAGCCGTAATGGACTGCCTCTCATTTGTCAGATATTTCTTGAGACCATGCGAAAAATGAACGCCGATGAATCTAGTTTCATGTATGATATTCACGCACGTGAACTCGCATTTTCAGCCGAACTCATCCTCAAAGCAAGAACGGTTATCGACATCGGCAAGGGATTACGAGACGCTAAGAGAATACCTCCGCGTCTTCTGGTGAGTTCCAATTTCCTTTTGACAGATTTGGTTTATTACGCTTGGGCCAGCGAGAAATGCAAATGTGATGTCATTCTAGGGTATTTGATTTCTGCCTCGCATCAGAAAGGCAAGGTCGGCGGCCTATTGATAAACCAATTTGGGCCGGAACTGACAACGAGCCTCTTCCGCCAGTCCCACGATCTTGGTCTTTATGCCTATGGAAAAAAGTCGCAAGCCAGCGCACCTGAGATCGCATATCGCGGTGGGTTCTTCGACCCCTATGATGGAGTGGAGAAACTGGCCTCTGGTATGTGCTGGACTGACGACCCCCAGCAGGCAGCATGGTTTGCAAATAGACGGATAGGGCAGACCGGCATCCCCGTTGTGATCGCGACAGAACTCAGGAATTCTGAAACCCTTGCGCGGTTCGAGTATGAGAAAGAGATTGTCTTGGCTCATGATGACTATCGCGGTTATGAAGTGATAGCCCAGGGCGAGGATGATTGCATTGCACTCGAAGCAGAATTCAAGACTGAGACCGAATTCAAAGAGATTAGTCAAGCCGCATAACGGGAAACAACAATTCACCCATGGGGGCTAAATACCTGATGGGTGGATGTCCGATATCTTCCGTATGACATCCCCGGGTTAGAGTCCCGGCTAACTTCCGACACTGGAGGTTCTCTGATGAGAACATTTACAAATGGCGCACGGCCATCTCAATTTCCGTGCATCGATTCCGGACATTGTTCGCGGCAGCATGCAACGTCATGCAGCACTGGCATCATCCCCAATGACCTCTTCCTCAACCCCGCTGATGTAAAAGACCAGACTTTCGCTGACCAGTTCACCGAGCGTCATGCCTTCTTGCAGGGCATAGATGCGGGCGTCGAGCAGTACCTCGGGGTCGATGTTGCGGATCGTCTTTCTATTGTCATTCATGTTGAACACTCCTCATGCCTATTTAGCGCGATGGGTCTAGATGCCTGGTTCGGTTTGTCTGCCGTTGCATGCATCGGCGGAGGAGAGAACGTACTTCGCCCCTCACAGCCAACGGAAGGTCTGCTACAATGAGACTGTTCCCAAACTGGGTAAAGACGACCCTGAAAGAAGATCAAGAATTCTATCGGGCGCTGCTGCAAGCACTTGATGCGGGTCCAGATGCTCATCAAACCAAAATCCTTGTCCAGGTGAAGTTTCACCACCTCGACAAGAACCGCGATCTCACACGTGGCCTTTTCGATCAGTTTATGGTCGCCCTCGATGACCTGAGAGTCCCCCAGCCAAGCGTTTCGCTGAACCAAACCGACCCCGAAGCGGGAAGCTGGTATGTGATCCCGGGCGCAGGCAAATTACACGACGGAAAGTCAGCCACGGAGAGACTTGCCCAGAGGCAAAAGCAGCGGCATCGAAGATGGTCCGACCTAGTGGAGGCGTCGGAGCACACTGTCGGCGAGATTGACATGTTGTTGGCACCGGAGGAGACGCCGCTGGGTGAAATGGCCGATGCAATAGCAGACGAGATGGTCGAATTGGAACGGCGGCTGGAGCAGAAGATTTTGGAGCAGGCTCGAAGGATCGACGAGCTCGAGTCGATCTTAATCGAACGTGAAAACGAGACCGACTGAATTGTCACGATAGCAAAGAGGCCGAATGGTCACGTTCATTCGATTGCAAAATCGGATGTGAAGCGTCGCGCTGCAAAGCGCCGTCGTCGAACATCCTATTTGAGATTTGTTGAGCGAAGCGAAGCAAATCTCAACCCGGGTGGAACGGGGTATGGCTTACAGTCAAAAACCGTCCAAGATATATTATATCATGACGGGATGGCTTATCCATCGACTTAACCAACTGGAATACATATATAAAATATTCATAAAACCATCATGTTCGGGTCAAGTGGAGTGAATATTGGGTCGTATTTCCCAGCCACATGAGTTTTACTTGAGGTTTTTCAGCGGTTATCGGCGACATTCGTTCTGTAGCAGTGGCAGATAACCCACGAACGATATCACCAACCTTGGGCAACTGCCAAAAGCCACATACCATTCGTTGTTGAACGGATGGTAGTTTGCGTATGTTGGGTCTCTTCGTGAAGAAAGCTCACCCGCCACACGCGCGACCGTCACCTATCCAGTCAGCACATCATGGTAGAACTCAACCAGCCGATCTATCGCGTCTTGTTTCATTGCACCTTGATCCGCGATCTCGCCGATCTGTCGATCAACCTGTTCGAATGTGGTCCATGGGGCATCAGGATCGTTTGACATCCAACGGTCGCGGATATGCCGAAACCACTCTGTGCTATCGCTCTCCTCAAGCAGATCGGGCCGGTTGCTGTGGATGATACGCTGCCCCAACCACCGCAACCTATCATCTTCTAATTGCTGAACTATCTCGACACGGGTTTCCCAATCAGCATTCTGAAATTGATTGAGCAACCGCTGGTCGGCCTGAGAATAGAATCCACCATAGATTTGCTGCTCGATGTGTTTAGGGGCTTCCCGATCCGCGTACCGACCAGCCATAGCCTGACCAACCGTTCGATGCAGATCGGACATCCCTGCAAGCTCCTGGGCGCGACGGAGGACCTCTGAAGGGACCTCAGTGGCAGCGAACAACGATGGACATTTGTTGACGGTGACCGACCTGATCTGCTTGGGTGTTGATGAAACCGCCGCCGCTATCGCATCGACTCCTTGTCCTGCAAGTAAGACCGGATCAACCATCTCCAGGTCCATGAAGCCAACGCTGTTCGGATTATCAGGACTGCGACCAGCATAGGCACCAAGATATGACCGGGGTGGCGCTGCCCCAAAGCGTTCAACTAAGGTCAGAACCTGCCCGCTTTCCACCAACGCATTTACGTCCTGCTTTGATCGATTCCGCAATGATTGGCACCAGACTTCAGGGGCGTGATCCCTGATCAATCGGGCGATATGAATCGTGGCTTCAACATCGCCTAACGCATCGTGGGCATCGTGCTGGGTAAATCCGTTTTCCGGCGCCAAGCGATCCAGTTTGAATGAGTGTCTACCGTTATCATCAATCGGCCACTCAAGGGCGTTGTTGGCCAGGACCCAAGTCGCGTAGACCAGTTTCATGATGTCCATGCGATCATTACCATTCATCTGGGTCAGATAAGGGCTTGGATGTAGGTTCTGGTAAAGTGCCTGCCGCAGCATTTCTTCATCAAAGGCGATGCTGTTGTAGCCGGTCCAGGTCGCTGGCCCCCATCGGGCGACCAAATCCGCAAGGGTCTGCGTGAACTCGAACAACGTCGGTAATGTCGGATCGGTCAACATGTCCGGCATGACACCGGTGACTGCCATCGCCCACGGGGCAGGCAGGATATGCGGTGAAAGCCTGCACCTAATATCGATGCGATCTTGGGGAACCAAATCATCATCTGTGAGTATCGCGGCAAACTGTAGCGGCTGGTCGAAAGCTGGACTCGTCCCAGTGGTCTCAAAGTCATAAAATACGAACATCACATCCCCTCCTGTGTGCAAACCGCCCGATAATCATCGCCCCAGCGTGATCATACTTAGGAAATTTGCGCACCTGACCGTCTTGTCAGTGCGCTTTGCTAAATAAGAACACAGGAGGAGAAAAACCCATGAACAGTGAGACTATAACAGACGAACCAATGCACAAGGCAGAGGAAGGTTCGAACTTTGCTTCATCCACCCCTGGTTTCTCGGGGCCGGAGTTTCCATTCTTTATTCAAGCAAGCTTCATCCCACCTGGCATTCCAGAAACGCATGTCATTCGGGAAATGCACGACAGTCGGGCCTACACAGATGACGCACTCAATGGGTACTGGGACATAAACATCTGGCATGCCCACGATGACCATATACCGATTGGTCGCGCAGCATTTGTATCAACGGCCCATGGGGTCCTCTGCGACAGGCTTGCTGTAGAGCATGAATATCATGGTCGAGGTCTGGGTCGCCAATTGCTCGATATGGGAAAAAGGCTTTGGGGGTCCGCCGTGCAGGACACGGAGTCGTTTACAGACCTAGCCGAGGATTTTTGGTGCTCCTTCAGCCATGAAGGGCCTGTCGGAGGCAGAAATGAAGCCTGAACAATCCACGCTGAGTGCGGACAGTGTGCCAAGCGCTGAACAGTTTCTGAGGCAGGCAGGTGACGAGGATGTCTTGCGCTTCCTACGACGGCTTCCAATATTTGCGGGGCAGGAAGATGGGCGTATTACACTCTCCGACCTGATCTTCGAGATGCAACTTTGGCCGTATGTCAAATCGGCTTGGTCAGAGGTCGAAGGAAGCCCTGGTATCCCTGGTAGACTACTACAACTGACCCGCGTCTATAAGACAGCCGAGGCTGACTTCGAAAAGGAAACAGGGAAAACCCGCAGACTACCGAGGGTGATTGATCTCCCCGCATTCATAGACGTCTACAGCACGGAAGGGCTACCATAGTCTGGCCGCTCATTTGATCCGACTGCCTTACCGTCACGGACGAGCGCTTCCACTGTTTTAGTCTTCACACGCTCATGTCCGCGATGGTCGGCTTGACGGCATCGATTTGAACAAAATCGATGATCAGATCGCCACGATGCGTCTGAAAGTGGGCCATTGCAATGAACGCAAAACATAGCGGCAATTGAGCGACCTATCCGTTACGGGCATTGGCAGTTCGGCATCTGGCCAGCCGAGTCGTGAGGGCGCACTACTTGCTTGTAGCACACTCCATATTGATGCACTTTAGTTTGCGTAAGGACCTAATGAATGGAAGAAACATGCACCATGATCTGGGTTCGCTTCTGTCATCAGCCCGCATCAGCCAAGACATCACCATGGCCGCGATGGCGGAGGTTGCAGGGGTCAGCGTGCCGACTATCCGAAACCTTGAGCGTGGCATCGGTAACGTAGGATCGTATCAACGGTGTCTTGATGGTTTAAGGCTGAATCTTCATTGGCTCGATACAGCGCGGCTAGGCCAATGTGAATCATTGATCAAAAGAAGAAAAAGCCTCGGTCTCAGTCAACGCGCTTTGGCAAAGAAAGTCGGGATAAGTCATCGCACCGTAATAGCTCTGGAGAACAAGTTCACAGGGCGGATCGACACGCTACAACAATGCCTATCCGTGCTGCGATTACGACCAACGCTCCGTTCAGTTGCCAATGACACCACCGGCATTGATGCGCGCATCCTGAGGGACGACCGTCTCCTGGGTGTACTCGGTGCGGGCGATGGCGACACCCCAAGGTTCGCTCTTCTACACGGTGATGCTCACAAAACGATGCAGTCACTGCCATCCGCCATAGTAGACTGCATTATAACGTCGCCGCCCTACTGGGACCAACGCACTTACGCTGCTGGTGGGATCGGGGAAGAGCGCTCCGTGGACGATTACCTCAGTAGACTTCGGGCTGTCTTCCGGCAGGCCCACAGGCTGCTGAAACCGCGTGGATCAATGTGGCTCAATATCGACGACACGTATCATCAAGGCACCATGCTGGGCATACCTTGGCGGCTGACATTGGGTCTGGTTGAAGACTGTGGCTGGCTCATACGAAACGACAACATATGGGCGAAGACCGGCGGATCACTGAACCGCGCCGATAATCGACTTACCCATCGGCATGAGCACATCTTCCACTTGGTGAAACAATCAGACTATTGGTTTGACGCCGACAGCATTCGTCTAACACCCAAGCCCGCCCGTCTTGGGGGGGATGTAGTTGCCACTGCGACCGGTGTCACCCTGAAGGCTTGCATTGACCGTATTGCGGACGCCAATGATCTCACAGAGGCAGAGCAGTCGTCTGCATCAGCTGCGGTCCAAGACGTATTTCATGACATTTCCGAGGGGAGACTGCACGATTTCAGGCTGATCATTCGAGGGCAAAATAGGGTGACCCATTCAGATGACCAGCGCACATCTGCACGGGCAGAGCGACTTGAACGCGACGGGTTTTACCTTCTGAAGTATAACCCAGAGGGTAGTTTGCCGAATGACGTATGGAACATCGCGCCCGAGAGATCGACGGGTCGAGGCCCACACTACGCACCGTTCCCTGAGGCACTTTGTGAAATACCACTCAAAGCAACCTGCCCGACTGGAGGTATTGTTCTCGATCCTTTCGCCGGGTCGGGCACCACGCTGAAGGTGGCCAAGCGGCTAGGACGCCATGGGATCGGGATTGATTTATCGGTAGAGTATCTTCAGGAGGCATCGGAGCGGTTGTCGTTGGTACCATCTGTTCATAGCAGTCCTCTGTAACCGGCGGAGCGAGTGACTGAAATGCGGGACAAAGCTGCCGTGCGCCCGCTCTGACCCGATGTCCGCTTTTGGACAATTCCAAGTAGAGAAGGTTCATCGCGTGAAGTTTAGCCCCTGACTGCCAACAGGTTTTACCTGATCTTTGTCAAGGCGTTGATCAAAATTATGGCTGGACATAGGGCAAGGCCACTAGCTGTAGCAAGCGGCCAGAAGGTAATGAAATATAGCTTCTTTCCTTGGGATGTTTCTTGCCGTGGGCTTTTGAACTCGCTCGGAAATGCCTGACTCCAAAGCGATCCAATTGGCAAGTAACACAACGCCCCGATGATTGGGTACAGGAAGAATCCTACTACGAAGACCCAAATAAGAAAACCATCTGGGTACTGCAAGGATGCGAGAAAGCTGGTAAGCAGCGCAGATGAAATCAACGAGGCAAATACCACTGCCACTTTCATCCCATTATGTTCTTCGTCGTTGGCAAGATTGGACAATTCCACACACCTCCTTCTTTTCTTTTATGTATTTGAATAGGATTTACAACATGAGCTCAAAAAGCTTGTTTTGTCACATGCCGAAAGTTTGCTGGGACTTCTTAGAGATATCGCCTCACAAAATCATGGAAAAACAGTATTCGATTTTGTCACATATTCGGTCTCTCAACTGAAGACGGACGTTAGTGCAAAGCGCAGTATTACATCATCAAGGGCTGATGTTGCCGTTTGCTGCCGAGCGTATTAAGGGCTGCTTTCCCCTGGGGACAGTGAACCGCTTGGGCTGCCGGTTGTGGCATGCATCAAAGAAAACGAGCTGCCCAACTCAGTAGTCTGACTATCCAAAGGGCCTCGCTGGCCTCTCCTCGTCAAGGTGCCCGTAAGAGTATGGTTTAGTGGTCACCACACAGCTTTGCTTGCACCCTGTCCGTTGAGGTTGATCTTGATATACGGACGGTGATATCTATGGACAGGAATCATACGGACATAAGGAGAAGCTTTGACAACGCTATTTTACGCACGAGTCTCCACGCGAGATCAAACGCTCGATCACCAGATCACACAGGCACGGGCAGCAGGCTTTGAAATTGATGAGGTGGTTGCTGACCACGGCGTCTCCGGCGTGAAACATAAGCTCAGTGAGCGCCCTGAGGGGCGAAGGTTGTACGATAAGCTGCGGTCCGGTGATACACTCGTGCTGCGCTGGTTAGACCGTCTCGGTCGCAATTATGACGATGTAACCGATGCGGTACGGCACTTCATCAGGCAGGGCGTCATCATACGCACGGTAATCAACGATATGACTTTCGATGGTTCAACCGATGACCCCGTCCAGCAGGCTGTACGAGACGCAATGATCGCGTTCCTCGCAGCTACAGCACAAGCACAGACCGAGGCGACGAGGGTTTCACAGCAGGCTGGTATCGAGCTTGCAAAGGCAAAGGGAGACAAGTTCCGTGGACGGAAACCGTCCTATGATCGCAATACGTTTGATCAGGCTGTGAACCTATTGGGCCTTGGTAACGGTCCCAGTGCTGTATCCAAGCAAACAGGTCTATCACGTCAGACGTTGATCCGCATTAGGGACGACCCAGCCGCTGCCACAGCGGCTATGGAACGTTGGGGACTGTAGATGTGAATGTATGCGTTGGCTGACTTGCTATGAGATTTAGTCTTTGGGCGACGGAGGCGTATGGGGCTTTGCGGTGTTTGATTTGCCAAAGAGTTCAATAAACTTGTGAACGGTAGAGAGAGCGTCAGTTAGGTTTGCGGGTGGGACGCTGTCCTTCACGCTGCTTCCGTCAGTTTCACTTGCTTCTTCCTCCATCGCTATAGCCGCCGACAGCTTAGTTGCTTCAGCTTGCCACTCGGAAATGAATCTTTGGTAGTGTTCCGGTGGGTCCACGTCCGCGTTTCCGTTCGCCAACTTCAATGCAGGCTTTTCAATGCGATGATAGTCGATATACCGCTCAAGGTACTCCGCCAGTTTTGCAAAGTCGGCGCTTGCCGGTTGCTGCAATAGGTCGGCTTGTAAGTCATATATTTTCTTTTGCTGCTCGTCCCGATTGGTATCGATAGAAACGATTGGATAGTAATTGCCTCCAACCACACCCTTCAATTGCTGTGGTTCATGAAACTGGAAATCACAGTCGAACATGGTGGTTTCATTATTTCGCTTGGCACGACAAAGTAGATAGGCAAGCGCAGGGGATATGGTGAACGTGTCGATGGTGGAGTTCCGTGATATACGGAAGCCTCCATCAATACCTTTCCCCAAGAAGTCGTACTTATGAGGTGTTTCATCTACCTGCTTTTCAAATGCCTCGGTTAGTAGTTCGCTACTTCCGCTGAGTGGATCATCTGTTCCTTTGGAAAGGCTGATGCTGCAATTGGGGCTAGGGAATGCGGCAACCCAGCCGTTTCCTTTTGTGTTGAGCTTATGGATGTCATAAATATCTCCACCAAAGTCCTTGAGGGTCTGGGCAAATGCCGAGACATATGCACCGAGGTGCGTAATGCTGTCTACGCGATTAACGAATAGGATTTCATCTCCAATGGTCTTCCATACCTTGGGATGGCAGTCTCTTTCATCACCCCCAATATCGGGGATTTCACAGCATGCTTTGTGGTAATTTCCCTCGAACATTGAAGGAAATTCTCCATAGAACTTCTGGAAAGCTTTCAACCACGTTAAGCTTGTGTGCCCTGTCTTTGCTTTGAAGTCTGTTGATCCAGTAAGATCAACAGACAAGAAAAGCCTGACCCTATAGGCGGGTTGATCGAAAACCATTGTTGAGTAACCCTTACGGTGCAAGCCCCAGGGACTTGGCCCTGATCTGGGCAGCGGTTGTGCTAACACCGTACTTGGCCGTAACGCCAGCCAGGCCCAACGCTTCATAGTCTTTCACGAAATGCTCAGACGGCATCAGGAACCCTGCGGCAAACCAGTTTGCTTCCCATTCAGCCCGTTTCTGTTGCTGGTCGTTCTCATCGACCCATCGAGTTGCCCGCATCACAGCATGCGAGTTCGTCTTCTTAATAGGATCGAGATGCAGAAGTAGGTGGCCTAGCTCATGGGCAATGGTGAATCTATCGCGTTTCAAGGAAGTATGCCTCGAAACGTAAATGACAAAGTCATCAACGGCACTGGCAACAATAGAGCCACTTTCCGCGTCGCCTCCGCCACTTGATCCGACTTCTAGTTTGCCACCCACTCGTTCAACGAGTTCTTCTATGCTGTCCCCAGGCATGAAGCCAACGTGTTTAGCGATGTCTTCAGCAAATTTTTCGACAGATGCTTTGCTTGCACCGAGGCCTGTCGGTGTCATGAGCTCAACGGTCATTTGCCAAGTTTCTCCTGAATAAGGGTCAATCTATGTGTCCTACCCACCCTTTGGATGCTATATGTAGGGCAGAAACAAAACGTAAACAAGCGAGTTTCTATGCATGCGACATTCATATATCTCTGATTTAGCGTGCCGTTTGCTAATGTGCCCATGAGAAACTGAGGAGGAGTTGGTTACCCTAAGCCAAGTCATCATCCTCACCAGCGTCAGGATAGATCGTTCTTGGGTCAGAGGCTCTGACCCATTTGCGTTTCAAGGAGAATTCCGGGCCATCGTCGTAATGAGCGAGTGAGCCAGCGAGTGAATGTCCCAGAATTGCCCGCCGCATATCGTTGTCTGCACCAGCACGTCGCATTGTGTTGCTGAATGTTGATCGCCACGAATACAAGACTTTCTGGGCGTCAAGGATTGGCGGGTCCATGAAATCCCTTATCAATCGTTGAAAATTATGCCTGACAGCCTGTACCTGATCTTTCTCTTGGGCGTGAAATGTATCGAAGCCGCCATTGTGGACGAAAGTGACGAAACCAGCGATCTCTGGGTGGAGAGGGATAATCCTATCTGAGCCCTTGGTCTTGGAGCCCTCCACCTTGATCCACTTATCGGTCACGTTCTCTGGCTTGAGAACGACAACCTCCTTAGGTCGCATCGCAGTAAAGGCTTGCACTCTCACGGCCCACCAAATCGCTTTACGGCGATCTTCTGACAGATTGCGTAGTGGCTTCCCCCAAACGCGGTCCATTGCGTCAAATATCCGTTGTGCCTCAACAGGGCTGAATGGTTTCCACTTGATTGCGTCAACTGAACGGGTCTCACGTGGCATCGATACGTTCACCATAGGGTTTGTTTCGATGATTTCATTCTCTACAGCGAACCTCATCATGGTCTTGATAGGGGTGAAGAGCGACTGTACGGAAGAAGACTTCATCGATGATGACTTGGCTTGCCTGAACTCACGCAGCTTCGTGCTTGTTAGGTGGGTGAGAGGGATGTCACCAGTCTTCTCGATCAACTGTTGAATATTTCGGCGATACTTGTTCCTTACCTGTGTTTTGAGTCGGGCAAATTCGAACGCCTGTTCAGACACGGCGCTGATAGTGTTTGGGTCGCCATCCAATTCAGCAATCCGGCGTTCCAGCATTCGCTTAACCAGATCGTATTGATCCCTTTCGTCAAGACTAAGCGGCACATCTACTAGCGGACCAAAGTGTGTCTCAAGCAACGTCCTATATCTGACAAGGCGACGAACGGGGTCGGGATGCTTATCAACCTCAGCAACCAGTTCCCCAGCAAAGGACCAAGGAACATAAGGTTCCTCGTCAAAGAGTACCGCGTTCCCATTTACATCGTGGCCTCGCGACATAGCCAGTGGATCAGCCCGGACTTGTCCCAAGCCTTCCATCATGTTGTCACGTAATGGTGCTACATTGGTCGTCTCAGTAACCTTACGCACCTCAGCGGCCACCTCTGGATTATCCAATGTTTGGATCAACCGATTGTGCTTTTTGGTCAAACTAGCAACCATCGCAACTGCGTCACCATAGGAAACTTTCCCACAGGGTTCGTTCCAAACCTTGAACCCAAGCGTAGCCTGATGACGTTCTGGGACCCGCCGCCGGTATGTCCATGACCCGTTGTTATTCTTTAGGTGAGGGACCTTGGGTGGCGGTGTCATGTGTCTAAAATCCCGCATCTTGTGGCTAAAAATGGCCCGTGCGGGGTCATCGTAGCGTTAAGAATAAGGAAAATCAATGCAATAGCATGATGGTGGGCGACCCTGGAATCGAACCAGGCGTGAGTCGCCTCGAGGGAGTTACAGTCCCCTGCCACACCTTGCGGCCTGTCGCCCACTGCGGCGCTGCTTACCTGTGGCCTATTGGTGCGTCAACC
>Ga0316204_10005442_pt1 | contig 20996 bp, 16 predicted proteins | sample 6monrhotite_MG_2_FD_205661 | JGI IMG/M metagenome (GOLD analysis project Ga0316204, IMG submission 205661) | Microbial mat bacterial communities from mineral coupon in-situ incubated in ocean water Damariscotta River, Maine, United States -... | ecosystem: Environmental > Aquatic > Marine >... | reverse complement strand
TTGTACCTGGTTGGACAGGAGACTGGAAAGTCTCTGTGGTGAATGGGGCAAATGAAATTATTTCAGAAGATATGTTTAGTTATGCGGCGGCTGAAATGAAAGAAATGCCAGCGCCAGAGGAGACAGTTCCAGCAACAATGGAACCGGCTACCCCTTCTGCACAGTAAATAGTAAATCCCCTCTCCCCCTGAGGGAGAGGGCTAGGGTGAGGGGGAATCAATAAAAAAACCTTACTTCGTTACGCACCCATCATCCCAGCCTCTGGCTTTGGCTTCCTGCATCGCCCTAACGACTACGTCCATGTAGTCGTCTCCCCTTGAAAGGGAGAAGGCGCTTTATTAAGGTCTCTCAATAGGAGCCCCTCAATGAGGGGCTTTTTTTATGTACAGGATGTACGGGGAGCGGCTAACGCGTAATGGGTTTGTATTTGATGCGTGTAGGCTGATCGCTGTCATCACCGAGACGACGTTTGCGATCGACCTCATAGTCGGCATAGTTACCCTGAAACCAGACAACCTGACTATCACCTTCAAAGGCGAGTATGTGGGTTGCAATGCGGTCGAGAAACCAACGGTCATGCGAGATGACAATCGCACAACCTGGAAAGTCCAGCAGGGCCTCTTCAAGCGCACGCAGGGTTTCCACATCGAGGTCATTGGTCGGTTCATCCAGTAACAATAAGTTGCCACCGCTTTTTAATAGCTTGGCCAGATGGACGCGGTTACGTTCGCCGCCAGAAAGATCACCGACACGTTTTTGCTGATCGCTGCCTTTAAAATTAAAGCGGCTGACGTAGGCGCGGGATGGAGTCTGATATTGGTCAACATGAATAATGTCCTGACCATCAGAAATTTCTTCCCAGACCGTCTTGTTTGAATCAAGGGCATCACGACTCTGATCAACATAGGCAAGTTTGACGGAGTCACCAATGCGCAGTTCACCTTTGTCCGGCTGCTCCTGTCCGACTAACATGCGAAACAGAGTGGTCTTACCGGCACCGTTGGGACCGATGATACCAACGATGCCGCCTCTGGGAAGATTGAAATTAAGATCTTCGACCAGCAGTCGATCACCAAAACTCTTGGTAATACCACTGGCCTCGACGACCAGATCGCCAAGACGTGGGCCGGGTGGGATATAAATTTCATTGGTCTCATTGCGCTGCTGAAAATCTTGTGAGGACAGCTCATCGAAGCGCTGTAGACGGGCTTTGGACTTGGCCTGACGGCCTTTGGCGTTAGAGCGCACCCATTCCAATTCTTCCTTCATGGCCTTCATACGGGCGTTATCCTGTTTTTCCTCGGTTTGCAGGCGATTTTCTTTTTGTTCCAGCCAGGAAGAGTAATTGCCTTCCCAGGGAATCCCATGTCCCCGATCCAGTTCCAGAATCCAGCCGGCGACATTGTCGAGAAAATAGCGGTCATGGGTGACGGCCACGACGGTGCCGGGATAGTCGTGTAGAAAACGCTCCAGCCAGGCAACGGACTCAGCATCCAGATGATTGGTAGGCTCATCCAGTAGCAGCATGTCCGGATTTGAGAGCAAGAGCTTACACAGAGCGACACGACGGCGTTCACCCCCTGATAGTTTGCTGACATTTGCATCCCAGGGCGGCAGGCGCAGGGCATCAGCCGCAATTTCAAGTGTACGTTCGATATTATGTCCATCGCTGGCCTGGAGAATATTTTCCAGTTTGGCCTGTTCCGCTGCCAGGGCATCAAAATCGGCATCAGGTTCCGCATAGGCGGCATATACTTCATCCAGGCGTTTCTGTGCCGCTGTAATCTCACCCAGCGCCTCTTCGACGTTACCGCGAACATCTTTGTCCGGGTCCAGCTGCGGCTCCTGAGGCAGATAGCCAATGTTTATGCCGGGCTGTGGGCGGGCCTCTCCCTCAATTTCGGTATCGATGCCAGCCATGATGCGAAGTAGTGTCGATTTACCGGAACCATTTAGTCCCAATACCCCAATTTTGGCTCCCGGGAAAAAAGAAAGTGAAATGTCATCCAGAATCTTACGCTTGGGAGGGACGATTTTCCCGACCCGGTTCATTGTGTATATGTATTGCGCCATGTTTTACCGTCAGAAAAATAATTTTAAAAGTGGAGACTGGAATTCTACGCAGAAATCAGGTGCGGTGGAATGAGTATTTCGCAGCGGTATTTTGTCTGCATATCACCTGAACGATTGAAGATTTTGTTCAAGAACGGAGCCTCAACGCCGATAAGTTTTACAGGCCATTTAGTAATAGACATATTTTTAGTATGTATATTTTAGCTGAAGGCCACTCGTTGTTATGTTGAATACTGAATTACTGAGTAAATACAGCCATGAAAAAGAACTTGCCCGTTACCGATAAAGAGGTTGTTTTAGGTCCAAAAGACGTGATTAGCTCAACGACTGATCCTAAAGGTGCCATTACCTTTATAAACGATGAGTTTCTGACAATTAGTGGTTTTACCGAAGATGAGTTACGCAACAATAATCATAATATCGTCCGTCACCCGGATATGCCACCAGCCGCCTTTGGCGACCTGTGGCAGAACGTTAAAGCGGGCAAGCAATGGATGGGCATTGTCAAAAACCGCTGTAAAAATGGCGATTTCTACTGGGTAGATGCCTATGTCACGCCGATGTTTAAAAACGGTGAAATTTCCGGTTACGAGTCCACTCGCGTCAAAGCTAATGAAGCGGTACGAGCACGGGCAGACGGTTTTTATAAGGCAATCTGGGCAGGCAAGAAAGACTGGCTTGCCTGGTTCAGGAAAATTGGTTTTGTACAACGTCTGTCATTTACCGCAATGATTGTTCCGGTTATCGCCGCGGGAGGTTTAGTGACGACAGACATGATGGATATGATCACAGCAGGAATTGTAGCTGCGATTGGTATCGTAAGTGGTTTGATGGTGAGCTGGATGGGACGTCCACTTGTTAAAGCGGCCCGTGAAGCAAAGTCGATTGTTGATAATCCTATTATGCAGTATGTCTATACCGGTCGCCGCGATGAAATCGGCCAGCTGCAATTGGCCAATGTTATGTTGCAGGCTCGTGTCAGGACTATTTTAAAACGCGTCGAACAGGAAGCACATGGTTTGATGGAGGACACGATTTCGTTGGCGCAGACGATGGAAACATCGGGCGGTGAGCTTCAGGGACAACAAGGTCAGACCGATCAGGTTGCTGCTGCGATTAATGAGATGACATCGTCGGTGGCTGAAGTTGCGGCCAGTGCCACGAACACAGCGGAACAAACCAGACAGGCGGCTGAGCAAACACAGGCAGGCGCTTTAACTGTCACAGAGGCTCTTGGCATAATTGATTCATTGTCAGGAGATGTTGATATGGCAGAAGAGTCGATTCAGGCACTATCAGCAGATAGTGAGACGATTGGCGAGGTATTGAATGTTATTAAAGGCATTGCGGAACAAACTAACTTGCTGGCATTAAATGCGGCCATTGAAGCCGCACGCGCGGGCGAACAGGGTCGAGGCTTTGCGGTTGTTGCCGATGAAGTGCGCACTCTGGCAAGCCGAACTCAGGATTCAACCACAGAAATTCAACAGATTATTGAAAAGCTCCAAAATGGAGTAAGTAATGCGGTTAGTCGTGTGGGAAAAGTTCGCAAGAGAGCAAATGACTCTATAGAACAGGTCGAAATGTCTGCGGAGGCGCTTGGTGAAATATCGGGCGCCGTGCAGACCATAAGTGCCATGGCGCTTCAGATACAGTCTGCGACTCAGGAACAGACTCAGGTCGCTGAGGAAATAAATAATAATATTCAGGCCATTAGTGGTTCTTCACAAAATACGGTATCGCAAGTAAATCATGCGACGGCGGTCGGTAGTGAGCTAGCCAGGACAGCAGGTGATTTGCGTGTCATGGTTGAGCAGTTTGAAGACCATAACCAGTAAATATCCGGATACTGATTAAAGCGAATATAGAGCCCTCCTCAGGAGGGCTCTTTTTTTAGGCTTGCATCTATCGGTAAAAGTCTATATATAAGAAAATGCTAATATTTAAATTGCTGTGCTAAAGTAATAAAAAACCAGAAACAAGGAGCCTGTGTATGCCCTGGTTAATTCATAAATCCATTTTCACTGTTGTCTTTCTCGTCACGAGTTTAGTTGCGGCACCGTCTTTGGTTTCGGCGAAGGAATTGCCCGTGGTTAGCGTGGTAAAGCAGCAGCTTCCGACGGAACGGATACTGGATGGCAAACTCGAGGCCGTACATCAGGCAACAGTGTCCTCACAAACACGTGGCCGCGTTATCAAGCTTCATGTGGATGTCGGTGATTATGTAAGCAAGGGTGATCCCTTGATTCGTTTTCGCGCCAAGGATCAGCAAGCACAATTTGATGCAGCAAAAGCCGGCCATAAAGAAGCCGTGGCCGAATTTGATCGTATAAAAGAAGTCTACGCACGCAAGGTCGTTGCAAAAGCGGCAATGGACAGAGTTGAAGTTAAATTAAAATCTGCCAAAGCTCGGCTCGATCAAGCAACAGAGGTACTTGAGAACACTATCATTAGGGCTCCCTATAATGGCATCGTGGTCAAACGTCATATCGAAAAGGGTGAGTTGGCTAATGTGGGCCAGAAGTTGATCACCGGTTTATCTCTGGAATCCTTACGCGCCATTGTGGAAGTGCCACAGAGTAATATTCATTCAGTACGTGAGCATAAACAGGCAAGAGTTGATTTACCGAATGGCCAGTCGCTAATGGCGAACAAGATAACCATTAGCCCACAGGCCTCTGACATCAGTCATACGTTTACGGTTCGAGTCAATTTACCTAAAGGTGATTACCGTGTTTTCCCCGGCATGTTTGTTAAAGTTGCCTTTATTGTAGGGACAGAATCACAACTGGTCATTCCTAAACAGGCGGTGGCTTATCGAGGAGAGGTGAGCGCGGCGTATATTCAGTCGGCTGACGGTACATTGAGCATGCAACAGATTGTTTTGGGACGTCATGTTGAAGATAAAATTATTGTGTTGTCTGGTCTGGGTGAAGGTGACGTGGTCGCTCTGGATCCAGTGCAGGCAGCGATTCAGGTAAAAACGACTCGTTCGGCAAAATAGATAAGGAATCAATATGTCGACATCTATGGGTATTTCTGGTCGTATTGCCAAAGCCTTTTTAACATCCGAGATAACACCACTCCTGGCACTGGTGGGTTTTTTGTTGGGAGTGTTTGCGGTATCGGTAACACCGCGTGAAGAAGAACCACAAATCAACGTCACCTTCGCGAATGTCTTTATCGCTTTTAATGGTGCCTCGGCGAAAGAAGTTGAAGAACTCGTCACAACGCCTGCAGAGCAGGTCCTTTCAGAACTGGAAGGTGTCAAACATATCTACTCGGTGTCGCGCCCCGGTATGAGCGTATTAACGATTCAGTTCAAAGTGGGCCAGGATCGAACACAATCGATTGTTCGACTTTATAATGCCGTCTATTCAAAACAGGATTGGTTGCCAGCAGGTTTAGGTGTCAGCCAACCTATTATTAAACCCAAAGGTATTGATGATGTCCCCATCGTCAGTCTGACACTTTGGAGTCAGCAAGCAAATAAATCCACGCACGAGTTATTAGACGTTGCACATGCGATAGAAGTCGAATTAAAACGTGTTAAAGGTACTCGTGATATTTATACGATCGGTGGTGCTGAACGGGTTGTGCATGTTCTTTTAGATCCAGCCGCATTGGCATCGTATAATTTATCTGTCGACGATTTACGTACGGCATTAAGTCAGACCAATACAACTCTGCCTTCGGGCACCTTAATTAATAATAATCAAGAGATAGAAGTTCAGGCAGGACAATTTCTGGCAACACCGGAAGAAGTCGCAAGCTTGATTGTCACTGTTCATGATGGCAAGCCGGTATATTTGCGAGATGTCGCAACGGTACGCAAAGAAGTCGATCAAGCTAAACGTTATACCTGGTTTGGTACAGGTGAAGCGGCCATGGCGAATAATATTTCGTCAAACGGTGAGTTTCCTTCAGTGACGGTTGCGGTTGCAAAACAACCAGGAACGAATGCGGTCGACATTGCCAGTGAAGTGATTGCACGAGTTGAGCAATTAAAAGGGGTATTTATCCCGGACGACATTGAAGTGACGGTGACGCGAAACTATGGTGCAACAGCAGATGCGAAGGCCAAACAGTTAATCGGAAAGCTGGTGTTTGCAACAACATTTGTTGTATTGCTCGTATTAATTGCCTTAGGTAAGCGAGAGGCAGCCATAGTAGGTGTTGCCGTTGTTATTACATTAGCAACAACACTGTTTGCCTCGTGGGTGTGGGGTTTTACGCTAAACCGTGTTTCGCTTTTTGCGTTAATCTTTTCAATTGGTATTTTAGTGGATGATGCGATTGTAGTTGTTGAGAATATTCATCGCCACATGCAAATGGGTGGTAAAAAGTTATTAGATGCCATCCCCATAGCCGTTGATGAAGTGGGTGGTCCAACGATATTGGCAACATTCACCGTTATTGCTGCTTTGTTACCCATGGCATTTGTGAGCGGCCTAATGGGGCCGTACATGAGTCCTATCCCCATTAACGCATCGATTGGTATGTTGCTTTCGTTAATTATTGCCTTTGTCGTAACACCCTGGTTGTCGTATAAATTATTAAAAAATCAGGTGCATGTTCACACGTCTAATGAATCAGAAAAGAATGATCGTTGGTATACTTTTTTTAAACGCTATATTGGCCCTTACTTGAAAGGTGATGCGGGGCAACCAAAGCGTCGTAAACTTTTAATCAGCATTTTAATTTTGATTGGCTTGTCCGTCGGACTTGTGGGTATTAAATGGGTAGTTCTAAAAATGCTGCCCTTTGATAATAAATCCGAGTTTCAGATTATTATCGATATGCCTGAAGGTACGACACTGGAACAAACAGCTCGAGTAACCCGTGAGCTTGGTGCTTATATTGCCAAAGTGCCAGAAGTTACGGACTATCAGGCTTATGTCGGCAGTGCGGCACCGATTAATTTTAATGGCCTGGTAAGACAGTATTATCTGCGCAGTGAATCACACATGGGGGACTTGCAAGTGAACCTTGTTGATAAAAGTCTGCGTGATCGTCAAAGCCATGAAATTGCTCAGTCAGTACGCGAACCATTGCAGGCGATTGGTAAAAAGTTTCTGGCGAATATAAAAATTGTTGAAGTACCACCAGGACCCCCGGTGTTTGCTCCATTAGTGGCTGAGGTTTATGGTCTGGATTACGCTGGTCAGCTTGATGTAGTACGCAAGATCCGTAGTCTGTTTGAACAGACAGATGATATCGTTGATGTAGACGATAGTATTGAAGCGCCTGCGAGCAAGTACCTGTTAAAAGTGGACCAACAAAAGGCAGCGCTATTGGGTGTCACGCAACAATCGGTGGTCTCAACACTGAGCACTTTAATGAGTGGCGAGGACATGGGTTATTTACATCCTGGTCATAAAAAATATCCGGTACCGATTCGTACCGAGTTGTCGGTTTCAGATAAAAACGATCTTGGTGCCGTTTTAAATACGCGTGTACGTAATAATGCAGGTCAATTAATTCCTTTATCGGATTTGGTAACTGTAGTCGAGACACAACGTGATAATGCGATTTATCACAAAGATTTAATGCGCATGGCCTTTGTCACCAGTGATATGGCAGGTGATATTGATAGTCCGCTGTATGGAATGTTTTCGATTGTCAGTAAGGTATCTGAGACACCAATATCGTATGGGAAACCAATCAAACAATCGTTTTTTGATCAACCCAGTGATCCTTATGAATACAGCATCAAATGGGATGGCGAATGGCAGGTTACCTTTGAAACCTTCCGGGACATGGGCATTGCCTATGGCGTTGGTTTGATATTGATTTACCTGCTGGTTGTAGCGCAGTTTCGTTCTTATCTTGTGCCTATTATCATCATGGCGCCGATTCCTTTGACGATCATCGGGGTTATGCCGGGACATGCGCTGTGGGGATCACAATTCACCGCGACGTCTATGATTGGCATGATTGCGCTGGCAGGTATTATTGTGCGTAATTCGATTTTACTGGTAGATTTTATTAATCAGCAGGTCGCCGAGGGCGTTGAATTTGAAGAAGCAGTCATTCGTTCTGGTGCCGTTCGCGCAAAACCGATTATTCTTACTGGCCTGGCCGCGATGCTGGGTGCATTTTTTATTCTGGACGATCCCATCTTTAATGGTTTGGCCTTATCGCTGATTTTCGGCATCCTGGTATCTACGGTTTTGACGCTAGTGGTCATTCCCGTCATGTATTACGCCTTTATGCGCAAACGCTTCGCTAGTGGTGACTAAAAGATAGTCACCGCTTTTGTGGTCTTTCTATTCAAGTTTGTATCAATACTTGGTAATATTCCGTCCTTAGTTTTGCCAATGCTGGCATAGATACAGATTATTATTCAAAAAAACCTTAAAAAACAAAGACTATGGCCGATCGCAGACTTCAAGTATTCCATACCGTTGCTCGTTTATTGAGCTTTACCAAGGCAGCGGAAGAGCTTCATATGACACAACCCGCGGTAACATTTCAGGTTCGACAACTGGAAGAGCAGTTTAATACCCGCCTGTTTGACCGTACCCACAACCGCATTAGCCTGACTGAGGCTGGCGGAAGAGTTTTTGAGTGTGCGGAAAAAATCTTCGTCCTGTATGCCGAAATGGACAATTCGGTTCGAGAACTCACTGGCGATGTCAGTGGAGTGTTGATTCTTGGCGCCAGTACCACGATTGCTGAATATATGCTGCCAGTCTTGCTGGGTGATTTTAAAGAATCACACCCGGATGTAACCATTCGTCTCAAGGTGGCGAATACCGATGGCATTGTTTCCATGGTTGAGAATAATGCAATCGACCTCGGTGTTGTTGAAGCGCCGGTAAATAATAAAAATCTGGTCGTCGAAGAATGTCGTACGGATCAACTTGTATTGATTGTACCGCCAGGACATGAGCTGGCCAGTGAACAAAGCGTCCCTGTCAAACGTCTGGCCGACTATCCCTTCATTTGCCGTGAAGAAGGTTCCGGTACACGTGAAGTCATGATAGAAAGCATGAATGCGGCAGGCATGAGCAATACCGATCTGAATCTTGCTATGGAGCTAGGCAGTCTTGAAGCCATTAAAGGCGCTGTCGAAGCCGGTATGGGTGTCTCCGTATTATCTAAAGCAACAATCTTGAAGGAATTGAAACTGGGAACACTGGTAGCCGTTAATCTGGACCCACCCATGATGCGACCTTTTTCGTTTGTACATCAGAAACAAAAGTTTCGAGTTCGCTCTATGGAAGAGTTGTTGTCATTCGCGCGTCAGTATTGTGAATCACATCAGAACGATCAGTAATTTAAAAATTGTGCTGTGGTGAATAGTGTTCGCGTTACGGCATGAATAAAAAAGAAAAAAAGCTTCTCGAGTTTTACCATCGTTTACCTGCTGATCAGGCTGAAACATTGCTGGCTTATGCTGAGTTTATGGCAGAACGTTTCGGACAGGTCGATGAGATTTCCGAAGACCCACAAAATATTCCCAGACCAGAACAGGAAAATGTTGTCGCAGCAATAAAACGTCTATCCGCCACTTATCCGATGCTGGATAAAGGTAAAGTATTCAACGATGCCTCCAGTCTTATGTCACAACATATTATTCAGGGCCGGGAAGCCGTGGAAGTCATTGACGAGCTGGAAGCGTTGTTTAAGCAAGAATATACCGACTTCATCAACGACAGGGATGCAACATGATCAAGATTTTTCAGGAATGGTATAAAAAATATCTTTCTGATCCTCAGGCAGTACTACTAATATTGATACTTATTATCGGTACTACGGTGGTGCTGACATTGGGTGGCATGCTGGCACCGGTATTGGCATCCATGGTTATCGCCTTTTTACTTGAAAGCATTGTTAAGCAATTTGAAAAACGAAACTTATCCCGGATCATCGGTGTTATTGTTGTCAATATATTCTTTATTGTCTTTCTTCTTCTGGTGCTGTTTGGTATGGCACCACTACTCTCTAGCCAGTTAACAGAATTTGTGCGTGAGTTGCCTATCTATATTAACCAGGGCCAACAGGCTTTGATGCAATTGCCGCAACACTATCCTTTTATTTCAGAGTCGCAATTAAAAGAACTGACAGATTTATTAAACAAAGAAATTGCGAGCACAGGACAACGTTTATTGAGCTTGTCGTTATCTTCGATCCCCGGCGTGTTGACGCTTGCCGTGTATCTGGTGTTATTGCCTTTGCTGGTGTTTTTCTTTATGAAAGACAAAAGCCTTATCCTGGACTGGTTTTCCAGCTTTCTGCCAACCGAACGTGGCATGGCCTCACAAGTTTGGGACGAGATGGATCAGCAATTGGGTAACTATGTACGTGGCAAGTTCTGGGAAATACTAATTGTTGGTATCGCCTGTCTTATTGCCTTTAGCTTGATGGATCTCAAATACGCCTTTTTATTATCCGTTCTGGTCGGCTTGTCTGTATTAGTTCCATACATTGGCGCAACCGTAGTTACCTTACCTGTCGCCTTTGTTGCTTTTGTGCAATGGGGCTGGAGTTCCGAGTTTGCGTATCTAATGTTGGTATACGGTATTATTCAGGGACTGGATGGAAACGTGGTCGTACCGCTTTTATTCTCCGGCGTGGTTAACCTGCACCCCGTTGCGATCATTGTCAGTATTTTAGTCTTTGGTGGTCTGTGGGGATTCTGGGGCGTGTTCTTTGCGATTCCATTGGCCACGTTGGTGAATGCGACTATAAGGGCATTGAGAATTACTTTGCCAGAAACAACTTCAACTAGCCCCGAATGATTTAATAGTCACTTTTAAAGTTTCTTGCTCATTTGTTGCTTCTCTGGCCAATTGCTGTCATTTAAAGAAATTTACTAATCTACCTTAAGGTCGCAATTTCTCTTAGGAGAAATTCAGTGTTGATTGGCTTGGGTATATAAGAAATATTAAGTTCAGATGCAATCTTAGCATCAATTTTGTCACTAAAACCTGAACACATAATGACTGGCAACCCTGGCCGGATGGTTCTTAACTCATCAATGAGTTCAATACCAGTCAATTTTGGCATTGTTTGATCTGTAATTAATATAGAAAAACGTTGAGGGTTTTTTCTAAATATTTTTAGTGCTTCTGTACTATCGGTTACATAGTGGGGCTTATATTCATAATGGTATAATAGTTCTGATAAATGTACTGCAAGCATTTCTTCATCATCGACAATTAAAATTTCCGAACCATCGCCTTTAGGTCGGTCATTCGATACTTTTGTAAATTCAGATGAAATCTGGTCTTTACTCACAATAGGAGAAAACAGTATACGGAACGTCGTTCCTTTGCCTGATTCGCTATCCAGTAAAATATGCCCACCATGGTTTTCCATAATACGATAAATCACTGAAAGTCCCAATCCAGTCCCTTTGCCGACTTCTTTGGTAGTAAAGAAAGGGTTGAAAATATTAGATAATATTTCTGGCTTGATGCCTGTTCCAGTATCAGAAATACTTAGTTCAACCCAGTCACCTTTTATGGGTTTATGTGATACAGATGCCTCGGTGTTCATTTCATGATTTAGTTTCAGTCGGATAGTTAACTTGCCTGTACCATCCATTGCATCACGTGCATTTACTGCAAGATTCATCAGGATTTGATGCAGTTGCGTCTTATCCATCGCCACCTCGGGTAACTGTTGTTTAATATCAGTTACAATATCGATTGTGCTGGGTAAACTAGAACGTAGCATTTTTAAGTTATCTTTAATAAAGACTGATAAATTTAGTGGCACATCCTCAACCTCTGATGATCGGCTAAAAGTCAGCATCTGTGCTACTAAATCTTTAGCACGGTTTCCTGCGATCTGAATATTTTGTACGTACGATTGTATGGCTTCATCTTTTTTGTTGGCTAAATGTTCAATCGTGAGTTCCGTGTAGCCATTAATAATTCCTAATAAATTATTAAAGTCATGGGCAATGCCACCAGTCAACTGCCCTAACGATTCCATTTTTTGTGATTGTTGCAATTCATTTTGCAAACGAATTCGTTCGTTTTCAGATTCTTTTATTTGTGTAATATCGATAATGATGGCAAAGAAGAGGATAGGTTCATGGTTTGTCAGGGAAAGATGTACTTCGACCGGATAAAGACTACCATTTTTTCTTTGTAACACGGTTCTGAATACAACCAGCTTATTGGTGCCGGAAATCAGGGGGGCAACTTGTTTTAAAAAATCTGCTTTTGTCATTTCCGGGATGAGATCAACAAGTGTCATGCTGTTCAATTCAGTCAATGAATAACCAAGGTTTTTTTGTGCTCCCAGATTGGCCTCGGTAAAGTGAAATGTATTCATGTCGAACATGTAAATCTCATTCAACGTTTGGTTAAGAATTTGGTTTGACTGGTCAATCTTTGTTAATAAACTTTTTCGGTATATTGAACTAAAGTGGAACATTAACAGAAAATACGCAAAGGCTCTCATCATATGCCAGAACCACCAGTTTCCATCCCAGAGGACTGAAACCTCAAATAGTAGTCCTGCAATTCCAAACAAACAGAAGTGATTGGAGAAGTAGAATGATTGGTTACTCTGGTGTAGATGGTACTCTCTTGCAAAGTAGAACCAGGCAGCTAAAAATCCGATGCCACCGGATATATTTAGTATGTCAGCGCTCAGGGTGAATTGTTTGTTCTTGTCTAACATAACAAAAATTAATTCTGGCCATAGAATTGAAGAAACACTAAAACAGATTGACAGGAGTAGAACTCCCCAGAGATAAACCGGTTTAAAAAATTTCTTTGACAGCGATTCTGGTAACCAGATCATGGCAGAAAATATACCACCAATAAGTGTTGCTACAGAGTGTAGCCAAACAAAGACTTGCCCTGGATGCATTTGAGAGTGAAACAGGTCCAGTGTACCCATCGATATAAAGCCGGCAATAAGCCAAACATAATTTTTTGTCAGTTGTTCTTTTTGGATCATGGCTAACATGACCAATGCCAGGCCAAACCCGATGAGAGAGCCACCACCCTCAATCAATACATGGAATAATTCACTATCCCAATAGAAATTCGGAAAAAAAGCACTGAGGATAATTGCGCCGAATAAGAAGGATATGACTGTCCAGCGAGAAGTTATCCAAAACGTATTTAGCATTATGATTTATTCCTGTTTGTATATTTTTTTTGCTGTACGTACGTTTGATCAGATCTTATACATATAAAGCATGAGTGATTAAATATGTGATTCAATATATTGTGTTCACATGGTAGTAAAATTATTTATCGGTAGCTTTATACAGGAAGATAAGGAAATCGGAGTAACTCTTACAATTGTTAACAAAGATTTAACAGTTTTTTACAAATGAGTAAGTATCATGAAGTGTCGTCGACAACATCAGAAGCTACGCTTCAGAATGTCTGATTCTCAACTGTGGAGCGAAAACAGAATTTTGAGTACGAGGTTAGATGGCTTGCTATTTATAGGATGAATTTATATGGGTGAATATAAATGTCAGATATCACAACAACTCTGCCGCATAATCCGCTAACCGTGAACGTTCACCCCGCAATAGTGTCACATGACCACTATGTTCCCAGTCTTTAAAACGATCTACGACATAGGTTAAGCCGGATGTCGTTTCTGTCAGATAGGGTGTATCAATCTGCGCAATATTGCCAAGACACACAACTTTAGTGCCGGGGCCGGCGCGGGTAACTAGCGTTTTTAATTGTTTCGATGTCAGGTTTTGTGCTTCGTCAATAATGATATAACGATTTAGAAAAGTACGACCACGCATAAAGTTTACCGAACGGATTTTGATGCGTTGGGTTAATAAGTCATTGGTGGCAGAGCGTGCCCAGTCGCCGCTATCTTCAGTGTTAGACAGTACTTCCAGGTTATCCATGAGTGCCCCCATCCACGGTGTCATTTTTTCTTCTTCTGTACCGGGTAGAAAACCAATGTCTTCACCAACAGGTACAGTGACGCGGGTCATGATGATTTCACGATACAGATTTTTATCTAAAGTTTGTTCCAGACCTGCTGCGAGTGTAAGTAATGTTTTACCAGTGCCGGCCATACCTAACAGACTAACGAAGTCTACTTCTGGATTCATTAACAGGTTGAGGGCAAAGTTTTGTTCACGATTGCGTGCCTTAATACCCCAGACACTCTTCGAGGCGATACCAAAATCCTGTGTGGTTTCGATAATGGCGGCATCATCTTCGTGACGACGTACAATAGCTTCAAAGCCTTTATTATCACTGCTATATAGAAATTCATTAGCGGTCCAATTTTCAATCTCCGGACCTTTGACTTTGTAAAATGTACGGCCTTCTTCCTGCCAGGAATTCATGTCTTTACTGTGCTGCTCCCAGAAATCAACAGCGAGTTCAGTGTGACCGGTATATAACAACTGTGCGTCTTCAAGTACCTGGTCGTTATGATAATCCTCGGCATGAATACCAATAACCGAGGCCTTGATGCGCATGTTAATGTCTTTAGAGACAATCGTAACCTTGCGATCTGAGAATTGTTTTTGCACCGCGAGCGTGGTGCCAAGAATATTATTATCGGGCAGGTTACCGGGAAGAAAATCGGGTAGTTCACCGGGACAGGAACGTGTCTGAATAAATAGGCGACCCGTGGCAATCTGGTTATGGCTGTTTAAGGTGTGTTCTAAATGTATCGGTAGGCCGGCCTCAATCTCAACTGCGGTTGCAGATGACATGATTTCATTAATAAAACGACTCGTCTGTCGTGCATTACGGGCGACTTCTTCACGGCCTTTTTTATTGTTATCCAGTTCCTCTAGTACCATCATGGGCAGGAACAGGTCATGCTCCTGAAAGCGAAACAAGGCAGTTGGATCGTGCATTAAAACATTGGAATCTATAACAAAAAGACGTTTTTCTTCTGTAGCTACTACTTCGGTTTGAGTTGTCATGGATTATTTTTTATTGAGTTGACGAACAGCTTCAAGAACTTCATCGACGTGTCCGTCGACCTTAATCTTGCGCCATTCCTGTTTAAGTACACCTTTGTCATTAAGGAGAAAAGTGCTGCGCTCAATGCCACGCACCTTTTTGCCATACATGTTTTTCATTTTAATGACATCGAATATATTACAAAGGGTTTCATCGGTATCTGATAAAAGATCAAACTGAAATTCCTGCTTGTCTTTAAATTTTTCATGCGACTTTATACTGTCGCGTGAAACACCGAGGATGATGCAGTTCTGGCGACGAAATTTTAAATAGTTATCACGAAAATCCTGGCCCTCGCGAGTACAGCCGGGGGTGCTGTCTTTAGGATAAAAATAGATGACAATATTTTTGCCTTTAAGACTATTTAGAGAAATTTCCTGATCGCCCGTTGCCGGGAGTTTAAAGGCAGGAACCTTTTTACCTATGCTTGCTTGACTCATCGTTAGTGTATTCGCTGTTTAATTTTTTAGAGGTTCAATGATGGCATCAAGATTCATGCTGTCGGCAAACTCCATAAACTGTTCACGTAGACCGGTGATATGTGTCTTGCCTGGCACTTCAATGGTCATCGATAAAGTAAACATCGGGGTGCCAGTGTGTGGTGCAGGATGACAATTGCTTACCATGTCATGGATGTTGATGCCGCGACTGGAAAAAAACTCAGTGACCTGATGGACGACGCCAGGATGATCCATGGTGATGACTTCAACCAGATAGGGGATCTCGTTGGCGGTTAAAGAACGTCCTTCAGTGCGCTTAGTGGTGATAGTGAGATCGGCACGCTGCCCCAGGGCTTCAAGTGTTGATTCCAGCTTCGCCAGGTTATTCCAGTTTCCCGAGACCTGCATAATCAGGGCAAAGGCACCTGCCAGGACACTCATACGGCTGTCTTCAATATTGCAGTTGCCAAGGGAAATGGCGTCGGTCAACTCGCTAATCAGACCAGGGCGGTCGTTACCAAGGGCGGAGATAATAAGGTAACTGCTCATAAGATTTATGTCTTTATTCCCGATGAATATTTGTCTGACAGTTTAACATCAGCAGCGTTAAACGCTGCAAGTACTGGATCACTGTATTAAAGCTGTACCGCTCGTAACTGTTCAGCAGCATCTTCTGGACTAATGGTGTTGACGAACAGTCCTGAGCCCAACTCAAAGCCGGTAGGGATGCTGGTGCGTGGGCAGATCTCCAAATGCCAGTGATAACTTTGCTGACAGGAGGCGAACTCCTCGGCTCGCGGTAGAGAATGCAGGAAATAATTGTATTGGGCACCGCCAATGACGGCATCGAGTCTTGCCATGGTGTTTCGCATCACATTGGCAAAGTCTTCCAGATCTTCATCATTCTGATCGAGAAAATCGGCCTGGTGGGTTAGTGGCAATATATGCACTTCCCACTCATAGCGGCTGGCAAATGGCTTGATAGCAATAAACTTTTTCCCACGTTCAATCACATATTGACCTACATTGATGCGCCGGGCGATTTTTCCAGAGTCTCTCTCATAAATTGTGGTTTCAAAGGTCAATGCTTCGTCTATCAGGGTACAAAATATACAATGATGATGTTTTTTGTAGTAATTCTTGCTATTTTCTACTTCATCGTGGACATTTTGCGGCACGACAGGCAGTGCAATAATCTGACTGTGGGTATGAGCCATGCTGGCACCGGCGGCTGGGCCAAAGTTCTTGAAGGCCAGGACAAATTTCAGTCGTTCATCCATTTCGTAGATTTGTCGCATGCGTTCCCGATAGGTGCGAAACAGAAGGTGCAGGTGAGAGACCTCCATTTCGTGGACGGCAATCCCATGCTGGGCATGATCGACGATCACTTCATGACGGCCATAACCATCAATGGCTTGTTGCAGACCGAAATTCAGATTTGGCTGGCTGCGGTCGTCCCCCAATACAGGAAACAGATTTTCAACGATTCGTACCTGCCAGTCGCCTTCTTTGGGTGAACAATCGATTTCTGGTGGCGTTTTGTCCTCATTTCCCCGACAAAAGGGGCAAGTCTCTACATGATGACGCGTGTCACGCGGAGCAGGATCTTCCTCTTTGCGTGGCCGCATACTGCGGGCGGTTGCGACCAGGACGGATTCACTGGGGATGATGGGATTAATACGTATTTCGCGGGTAGCCTTTAACTCATCTGCTTCTGACACGAAGGTTTCCTTTTATTATTGTTTGCTCGATGCTTATCTTGATTTCTGAACGTAAAAAGTACCACATTTTTCGTTGCCATATCGCAAAAGCATGTGAGCAAGTTCTTGTCAGTTCGGGGCCGCATCAGTAACATGTCGCATCTAATTTAAATGCTTGTAGGTGGGGTAGTATGTTTCAGGGCAGTATGGTTGCACTGGTCACGCCAATGGATGATGCCGGTCAGGTTGACGTTGAGTCATTGTCTGAATTGGTAGAATTCCATATTCGTGAGGGCACAGATGCCATTGTCGCCGTCGGCACGACGGGTGAATCCGCAACACTGAATGAGAAGCAGCACTGTCAGGTCATTCGTCAGATAGTGGAAATGGTCAAGGGCCGAATCCCCGTGATTGCAGGCACAGGCTCGAATTCTACAGAAGAAGCGATTAGTTTGACGGCTTGCGCCAAGGAAGCCGGGGCAGATGCCTGCCTACTGGTGACGCCTTATTATAATAAGCCGACGCAAGATGGACTCTATTACCATCATAAAGCGATTGCCGAAGCCGTCGATATCCCGCAGATACTATATAATGTCCCCGGTCGTACGGCCGTGGACATGCAGACTAGTACCGTGGTTCGTTTGTCGAAAATTGAGAATATCATTGGTATTAAAGAAGCCACCGGTGATCTTCAACGCGCCAAAGATATCATGCAGCAAACGGATGATAGCTTTGAAATTTATAGTGGTGATGATGCCACGGGTATGGAATTTATGCTGGCGGGTGGGAATGGTGTCATTTCGGTGACGACCAATGTTGCGCCTCGTGCGATGCATGAGATGTGTATGGCGGCAATGGCGGGAGACACAAAGCGCGCAAATGAAATCAATGAACCGCTAACAAGTTTACATCGTGATTTGTTTGTCGAGGCCAATCCTATTCCGGTGAAGTGGGCCTTGTATGCGATGGGTTTGATTCCCCCCGGGATTCGCCTGCCGCTTACGAGCTTGCACGAGGAATACCACGATACGTTACGCCTGGCATTGAAAAAAGCCGGCGTACTGTAATTGATATTATTTTATTCAGGTTGGATTAATGCATAAGAATTTTAAAGTTATGCCCATTGTTGTGATTGTTCTGACGATCGGATTGGCTGCATGTTCGAGTACCTCTGGTTACAAGGGTGCGTATGAAGGCAAAACAGATGATCGTCCATTAGAAGTACCACCGGATCTGAGCCAGCCGAATGCTCAATCTGGATTACGCCTGCCTCAGTTGGCATCACAACAGGGTAATCTTAAGATTAGTGGTGGCAAGGTCGCTCCAATCGAATATGGCAAGGCACGTCTGGTACGGGAAAGCAGTATGCGCTGGCTGGAAGTTTCGATGCCAACGGACGAACTCTGGGGATCGGTACAGAGCTTTTTTCGTAGTCTTGGTTTCAAGTTCATAAGAGAAGATCAGGCATTGGGAATCCTGGAAACAGACTGGCTGGAAAACCGGGTAGATGTGCCTACCAACTGGATTTCAAAATTATTAAAAAATTTATACTCTTCTGGTTTAAAGGATAAGTATCGGATTCGCGTTGAGCGTAGTCTGGACAGTACAAAAACACTTGTATTTGTTTCGCATCGAGGATTACGAGAAGTCTACTCAGAAGAAAGCAATATTGATGTTGTTTTGACCGAAGGCTGGGAATTTAGAAAACCTGACGCTGAACTTGAAACGGAAATGTTACAACGTTTTGCCATATATATTGGTGGTTCGAAAGCTGACATGCAGCAACAGGTTGCTCAAGTGAATCAACAGGCAGAATTTGCCAGTATAGCTTTGCAAGATGGCGTTGTTGCATTAAGGATGAACGAAGGTTTTGCCCGAGGTTGGCGTCGCATTGGGCTGGCGCTCGATCGCATGGGCGTATTGGTTGAAGATCGTAATCGCTCAAAGGGTGTTTACTTTATAAAACTGTCTGAAGATATCTTTAAAGATGAAGAAGGCCTTTTTTCCAAGTTGTTTTCCGGTAAGGAAGAAATTACACAATTGCAATATTTGTTACGACTGATAGAAAAAGATAAACAGACATTGGTTGCAGTATTTGATCGTCAGGGCAAATCGGTAAGCAGCAAGGTCGCTGACCGAGTTCTGAATCAACTTAAATCACATTTAAACTAGAAGGTTCACTTGTTGCGTTTTGCTTCACTGGGGAGCGGCAGTCGAGGGAACGCGACGTTGATTGAAACGGACGATACCCGGGTATTAGTTGATTGTGGCTTTTCGGTCAAAGAAGTTGAATTGCGGATGCAGCGATTTGGGCTGACGCCTTCTGACCTGGATGCTATTTTGGTAACACACGAACACGGCGATCATATTCGAGGTGTTGGTGCCTTGGCACGAAAGTATCAGTTGCCCGTATGGGCCAGTAGCGGCACGTTACAGTTCGATGGCCTGGCTGTTTTACCGAAATGTAAAACATTGAATGTGCATGAGCCAAAGTTACTACAGGATTTAAGTATTGTTCCTTTTCCTGTGCCGCACGATGCCAAAGAGCCTTGTCAGTTTATTTTTTCAGATGGTAAATCCAAAGTCGGTCTGTTGACAGATACTGGTTCAATTACACGGCATATCATTGAGCAGTTGGATGGTTGTAATGCCTTAATGCTGGAATGCAACCATGATGTGGAAATGCTGGCCGATGGACCCTATCCGCCAGCTCTTAAGCGTCGTGTCGGTGGTGACTTTGGCCATTTGAGTAATCATCAGGCTGTCGATGTGTTGGATAAAATGGATACCTGTTCTTTAAAACGTGTAGTAGCAATGCATATTAGTGAAAAGAATAATGATCCTGCACTGGCGATAACAGCAGTAAGTGAAGCTCTGGACTGTGATTATGATGATATTCTGGTTGCAGAACAAGATACCGGCTTTGACTGGATAACGGTTTAGATAAAGACGTAGAGAATACACATGCAAAAAAAAGAATTATTGGTTTCTGGTAAGGCCAAATCGGTCTATAACACAGACGATGCAGATCACCTGATATTACACTTTCGCAATGACACCTCGGCGTTTGATGGCGAGAAAAAAGAGCAGCTTGATCGCAAGGGCATGGTGAATAATAAATTCAATGCGTTCATTATGAAAAAGCTGGAGGCAGCAGGTGTTGCAACACATTTTGTTGATCTCTTATCGGATGAAGAAGTGCTGGTTAAACGCATGGACATGATTCCGGTAGAGTGTGTTGTTCGCAATATCAGTGCAGGCAGTATTTGTCGTCGCCTGGGCGTGGAAGAAGGTCAGGAATTGTCGTCTCCGACATTTGAATTTTTTTTGAAAAATGACGAACTGCATGATCCGATGATTAATGATTATCATATTCGGTCATTTGACTGGGCCAGCGATGCAGAAATTGCTGCCATGAAAACATTAACCTTTAAGGTTAATGACATCCTTAAAGCTCTATTTGCTGATGCCGGGATGTTGTTGGTGGACTTCAAACTGGAATTTGGCCGCTTTCACGGCGAGGTGACTCTGGGGGATGAATTTAGCCCCGATGGCTGCCGTTTGTGGGATGCTCAGACAAGAAATAAGCTGGATAAAGACCGCTTTCGTCAGGGCATGGGCGGAGTCGTGGAAGCCTATGAGGAAGTTGCTCACCGCCTGGGGATAAATCTCGACGAGTAAGCCTCCCTCAATGCATTAGCACAGGCTAATATTTTAGTATAAGTTTTATGGGATTAGCCCTTAAAGAAAGTACAATAACGACCGATAATAGAGTATCGGTCGTGTTTTTTTAGTTGAAAAAAAAATTTGTTAAAAAAAAAAATAAAAAAAAAAAAATAAAATTATAATAC
>Ga0316204_10005441_pt1 | contig 20997 bp, 18 predicted proteins | sample 6monrhotite_MG_2_FD_205661 | JGI IMG/M metagenome (GOLD analysis project Ga0316204, IMG submission 205661) | Microbial mat bacterial communities from mineral coupon in-situ incubated in ocean water Damariscotta River, Maine, United States -... | ecosystem: Environmental > Aquatic > Marine >... | reverse complement strand
GTGAGGGTATTGCATCGACCATTGGTCGATTTGCATCCGAATCTGCTGTTCATCCTGAGAGTCTTTTGCGATATAAGCTAATGCGATCCAGCCTTGCATGGCCTCATTGTAGGGTTGGTTGCCCAGGTCCGCGATTTCTGACAGGGATAATTCCTGTAAATCACGCAGAATAGTTTCCTGATTTTCCTCAATTTCCTCACGGTCGGTCATTAAAATATTAAGCTTTGCACGGGCGGCGGCTGATCCGGCGTAATTACCCTGAGCATAATAAGCGTCAATTTGCTTATTATAAAATTCACGCTGTAAGTTGGGTAGCGCATTTGTCACTGTATCGGCGATTGAGCTGAGTAGTGTGACGGCGGTCTCAGGGCGCTGGTTGGATAACTCCAACTGGGCTGCCAAGAGGGTTTTACGAATGTAAAAATTGGTCGGTAGATTTGAAATGTTGATTTCATTAAGAATTTGTTCAGCTTGCAGTAGATAGTTGCCTTGCAACAACAGCGAGGTGATCTGTAATTGATACTCCTGTTTCTGAGGTGCGGGAACGCTGGCGGCCAGTTCTGATAATAACAAGGCGGCATCGAGATAACGCCCAAATTTAATTAAATGTTGCGCAGGCTCTTCGTATTTTCGTTTGGCCTCGGCTTCACTGGGAGCAGGTTCAAGCGGTATATCCGTGACCACTGCGGGTTCACCAGTGGCAGGAAACGGCGATTTCGTTGTGGTATCCGGTGTTGGGCTGGGCCGCGGGGGAGCGCCACCACAGGCGGCGAGGAACAGACCAATGATCAACCCCACAATGATAAAGTGAATGCTCGGTTTGTATTTGTTGCTAATATCGTTAGTATTCATTTCGCACACAATATCTTAAATTGACAAAAATTAAATTGATTATAAATCTAAAGGACCGCCGGTTGCATGAATCATAACACTGAACAGGGTGTTTTATTTGTTGTTGCCACTCCCATTGGTAATTTGCAGGATATTACTTATCGCGCCGTGGAAGTGTTGAAGCAGGTAGACATAATTGTTGTTGAGGACTCTCGCCATAGCGCCAGACTTTTGCAACATTACAATATTAAAGCCAAAACATATACGTTACATGACCACAATGAGCGCGAAAATTCAACAAAGCTGTTAAAAAAGTTACTTGCTGGCGCCTCGATTGCCATTATTTCTGATGCTGGGACGCCATTGGTGAGCGATCCTGGTTATGTGCTGGTTAATGAAGTAATCCGAAATCAGGTAAAAGTGGTTCCAATTCCCGGTCCCAGTGCCTTAATTGGCGCCCTGTCCGTGGCAGGTTTGCCAACTGACCGCTTTTGCTTCGAAGGATTTTTGCCCGCCAAATCAGTGGCCCGATTAAATCGATTGAAGCAGTTGCTTGTTGAGCCAAGGACAATGATTTTTTACGAAGCACCGCACCGGATTTTAGCAACATTACGCGATATGGTGACTGTTTTTAGTGGAATTCGTCAGGCGGTAATTGCGCGAGAATTAACCAAAACTTTTGAGACTCTTCAGCGCGACTCACTTGATGCCCTGGTGGAATGGGTAGATCAGGATCAAAACCAGCAAAAAGGTGAAATTGTATTGTTAGTGCATGGCGCACCCGAAAGACAACACAGCGATGATGATATTGATCGGCTATTATCGGTATTAATGGCGGATATGCCACTCAAGAAAGCGTCGGATCTGGCTTCGCAGATAACCGGCATAAAAAAGAATCAGCTGTATCAACGGGGATTGGCGTTAAAATCCAATGCGTCAACCGACCCTAAGCCACCGCAATAAAAGTGATGTAGGAATTTTCCTGGCTTAGAATTGATTTCTGTCTTGTTTTTTGTGCGTAACTTCCTATATGGTAGCCATGGGAGTTGGTTAGACAGTCGCGCTACCTTATTTTATGAAAAATTCGGTAGGGAGGAAAGTCCGGGCTCCATAGGACAGAGTGCCAGGTAACGCCTGGGGGGCGTGAGCCCACGGCCAGTGCAGCAGAAAATATACCGCCTAAGTGATAATTTCCTTCGGGGAATTAAACACCGGTAAGGTTGAAATGGTGCGGTAAGAGCGCACCGCGTCGGTGGCAACATTCGACGGCAGGGTAAACCCCACTCGGAGCAAGACCAAATAGGGGAACAGGCGCCTTTCCTGCTGGAAAGCTGCGCCAGGTGCGGTCCGCACACGTTCCCGGGTAGGTTGCTTGAGGTACATGGTGACATGTACCCAGATGAATGACTGTTCCCGACAGAACCCGGCTTATCGACCGACTCCCACTTTTAGCCACGCAATCACTGCCTAAGGCACTTTTCTGCCTATATCTGTACAAATATCAGTCGTAATTGTCGATATTCACCCAATTCTCTACCTGCATTTCCATCACTAAACCGACCGTTCCCACAAACGCCTCTTTATTTCTGCCCCACCAGCTTGTCACTCGCTTAATCGCTATTTTCAGCGGCATTATACCGAGGACACTTAAAGCATTACTTTAAATATATTATTCAACCATATGAATAGCTGTTTAAATAGCAGCCAATTTTGTTGATACTGGTTAAAGTCAGAATGTTAAGTCATTGTGAAAACAGTAAGAATTCCCGCAGGGACAGTGGCTTTTTGGCTTGACACTAGGACTACTTAATTCCTATAGTGTAGTAATGTGGAGAATAGTGGGCATTATTGGATTTTGATGGGTAGCAGTGTTCAAATTGGGGAAATATTTTGTTAAGTGGTCACACAGCACTCAATCTCGATGCAAAAGGGCGGTTAGCGATACCGACCCGGTATCGATCCTACCTGAGCGAAAGTTCAGCTGGGAAGTTCAGTGTGACGGTGCATCCGGATATTTGCCTCATGCTATACCCTTACCATGAGTGGGAGCCCGTACAACGAAAAGTAATGATGCTGTCAAATATGAACAGCAAAGCGCGGGATTTACAGCGCTTGATTATTGGGTATGCGGCGGAACTGGATATGGACGGAAATGGCCGTTTATTGTTACCGCCTTCACTGCGTGAGTTTGCAAAACTGGATAAGCATGTGGTGTTAATTGGTGTGGGTAACAAATTTGAATTGTGGGACGAACAGCGCTGGACAGATCGTCAAAACGAATGGTTAAGCGATGGTAATTCGCAAGGCAGTTTATCCGATGAGCTGCAAACACTGTCACTGTAACAGAGATGGCCAGCGAAACATTAAGCCATCAGCCAGTATTACTGGAGGAGGTGTTGAAAGGACTTAACATCAAAAATGATGGCAAGTACGTTGACGGCACGTTTGGGCGGGGTGGACATGCCAGCGAAATAGTAAAGGCGTTGGGTCCGGAAGGGCGGCTACTGGTAATGGATAAGGATCCGCAGGCGATCGCAGCCGCGCAACAGTTGTTTGCCAATGACAATCGCGTCGTTATAGCGCAGGGTTCTTTTGTCATGCTTAAGCAGCTTGTTAGTGAACAGGGTTGGTTGGAGCAGGTTGATGGCCTGTTGCTTGACTTAGGCGTGTCATCACCACAGTTGGATGATGCCGATCGTGGCTTTAGTTTCAGGCTTGATGGGGCATTGGATATGCGCATGGACCCGGACTCTGGTCGCAGTGCGGCACAATGGCTTGCGCATGTTTCCGAAACGGAACTTGCCCGTGTATTACATGAATACGGGGAAGAGCGGTTTTCCAGGCGTATTGCCCGCGCAATTATAAGCGCCAGAACTGAGCAGTCTATAACCTCAACTCGGCGATTAGCCCAAATTATTGCTGATGCGAACCCTAAATGGGAAAAAGGTAAAAATCCGGCGACCCGCAGCTTTCAGGCGATACGTATAGAAATTAACAATGAATTGAAGGATTTGCAAGTTTATTTATCACAGGTGACTGATGTTTTGAAGCCAGGTGGCCGGATCGCCGTCATCAGTTTTCACTCATTGGAAGACAGAATCGTGAAGCGTTTCATCCGGGATCAGGCAAAGGGCGATCGGTATCCGGCCGGTTTACCCGTTACCCAGGCACAACTAAACCCTAAATTAAAACCGGTGGGAAAGGCGCTTCATCCATCGGATCAAGAGCTTCTGCTTAATCCTCGTGCGAGGAGTTCGGTATTGCGTATCGCGGAAATGCGTTGATGGTTGGTAAGGAATGGGTTGGTAAAGAATGGTTTGGTAGAGCTGCGGTGAATAAAAAAGTGGTTGGTAAAGAATTGAATGCATGGGCATGTTAAGGAGTAAGGCATTGGGTGTGCGACATCTAACAATCGTTGTATTGGTGCTGATGGTGATGACAACGGCGCTTGCGGTTATTAATGCGAAACACCAAAGTCGACAAATATTTGTCGCGTTGCAATCGCTCAAAAAACAACATGAACAATTGGACACCGAGTGGGGGCAGCTGCAATTGGAGCAGGCTACCTGGGCTGCCCATGGCAGGGTTGAAGACATGGCTCGAAAGCAGCTGCAGATGGTGATCCCCACTGCTGACGCAGTGCGCATCGTGACACCGCGCTGATGTTAACGGGAGATAACGGGAACGGAGTCTATGTCGATGCAGCCAGTACTGCATGCGCTCAGCTGATGCATCCACCTCAGTTAACACCTGGTGCAATATTGCTGAATAGGTCGTGTGCGCTGACATAAAAATAAGTGGGTAAGTTAGGGCGCGATTGATTCTTAACATTGTGAATTCTTCACGCAAAGCAGGTGTAACGCTGTAATAATATGCTGCTGGTTTATATGAAAGGTTTATATACAGGGTTTATATCGACGATTTAAATAAATGGTTCATGACAATTGTTCGCAATAAGCGTAAATGCGTACAACTGATGCTGGCAAGCGCGAGCGAGTTTGAAATTAAACGATAAAATGAAAACAAAACAAAAGAAACAATTTGGCAGCGCTTCAGGTGGCAGCCTTCAATACGAGAATAGAGATAAACAACGATTGGTGTTCACTGCGTTGATGCTGGGCTTTGTTACGTTTTTGCTGGTTTGGCGCGCCATTGATTTGCATGTGGTCAGTAAAGACTTTTTGCAACATCAGGGGGATGCGCGTTATTTACGGGAAGTTACTGAACCGGCGGATCGGGGAATGATTCTGGATCGTCATGGGGAACCATTGGCCATTAGCACGCCAGTGGATTCAGTGTGGGCAAACCCCCAGGAATTAATCAAGGTCAAACACGAATGGGCCCGCCTGTGCGTTGAGTTAAATCTGGATCTGGAAGTCCTGCAGCAACAAATTGCCAGTCACGCCGGTAAAGAATTTGTTTATATAAAACGCCATGTTATTCCTGAAATCGCCCAGCGAGTGAAAGGCTTGAAGATTCCAGGCGTATTTTTAACGAAAGAATATCGACGTTATTACCCGGCAGGTGAAGTGGCCGCCCATATCGTGGGATTTACCAATATCGATGACGTAGGTCAGGAAGGGGTGGAGCTTGCCTTGAATGATCAGCTCAGCGGCACTCCGGGCAGCAAGCGTGTTATCAAGGACCGCCTGGGGCAGATCGTCGAAAACGTGGAGCAGGTGAATTTGCCACGCCCGGGCAAAGATGTGGTATTAACGATCGATCGGCGTGTGCAGTACCTTGCCTATCGAGAATTGAAAACTGCGGTGCAACGGCATAACGCAGAAGCAGGATCCGCGGTTGTTTTGGATGCGCGTACCGGGGAAGTACTGGCGATGGTGAATCAACCTGCCTATAACCCTAATAATAGAGATGAGCTGTTGGTTGATCATTTGCGAAATCGAGCGATTACCGATGTGTTTGAGCCGGGCTCAACCGTCAAGCCGTTTACGGTGGCCGCCGCGCTGGAGTCCGGGCTGTTTGATCCACAAACCATCGTCGATACTTCGCCGGGCATAATAAAAATTGGCTCGAATACCATTCGTGATTTTCGTAATTATGGCCCGATTGATGTGTCAACGATACTTAAAAAATCCAGCAATGTTGGTGTGAGCAAGCTGGCATTAGCCATTAAACCCCGGGCGATGTGGGACACGTTTGCCGGCGCAGGGTTTGGTGAAACAACCGGCGTGAACTTTCCGGGTGAATCGATGGGATTGTTGTCTGATTATTACAGCTGGCGCAAAATCGAAAGAGCCTCGTTATCGTTTGGTTATGGTCTGTCGGTGACAGCGCTGCAACTGGCCAGGGCTTATACACTTTTCGCTGATGATGGCGGTGGTCTAAAACCGGTCACCATCGTGCGCCAATCGCAACACGGGCGGGACGATAGCTTGTATTACAAGTCGGAGTCCGTGTTAAGTACCTCAACCGTAAAACAGGTGCGAACGATGTTGCAAAGTGTGGTGCAGGAAGGTGGAACTGGAATGAATGCACAGGTTCCTGGTTATAAAATTGCGGGTAAAACCGGTACCGTAAAGAAATCCGGTGCGGGTGGTTATATTGAGGACAGCTACCTGTCCGTGTTTGTGGGAATGGCGCCAGCAAGCGATCCAAGGTTGATTATGGTTGTGATGGTCAATGAGCCTCGTGGTGAGGATTATTACGGTGGTGCTGTGGCGGCGCCGGTTTTTTCCAAAGTGATGTCCGGTGCATTACGCATCCTGGACGTTCCGCCAGATGACTTACAGTCCTTCGATGGTGCTCAGGTGGCCTCCGTGAGCCTTGATAATATTCATGGCGTAAATTTGAGGGATGCCCAATGATGGCTGCGAAGGTATCGCATGATATTGTGATGCTAAGTGAATTATTGCGTGATGTTGCGTCCGTTAGCGCTGCAGATGACCGGGAAGTCAAGGGACTTGCCGTCAGCGACGCTGGCGTGCAGCCTGGTTATGTATTTTTTGCCTTGGCGGGCGGGCGTCAGCATGGGCTTGAATATCTGGATGCTGCTGTGGCACGTGGTGCCAGTGCCGTTGTATGGGAACTCGATGACAGTAATGTGCATAACCTCGAGCGTTTGCTGGTCAGCCGGCACCAGCAATATAAAGGCAAGGTGCCTGTTATTTCCGTGATTGGTTTACAACAAAAGCTGGGGCACATTGCCAGTAAATATTATGGTGAACCCTCAAGCCAACTGTCTGTCATCGGTATTACCGGGACTAATGGGAAAACGTCTTGCGCGCATTTTTTGGCGCAGGCGCTTAATCAGGATGCGCCGGCTGCGATTATTGGAACGTTGGGTAACGGACTGGTCAATCACTTGAGCCACGCAACGCATACAACCCCGGATGCGGTTACCGTGCATCAGTTGATGGGGCAATACCTGGATGATGGCGCAAAAAGTCTGGTAATGGAGGTGTCCTCCCATGGCTTGGAGCAGGGGCGGGTTGCCGGTGTTAATTTTGACGTGGCGATTTTCACCAACCTTAGTCGTGATCATTTGGACTATCACGGTGATATGCAGTCATATGCCGAGGCTAAACGTCGCTTGTTTCAGGTGCCTGGGCTTAAGTCAGCCGTTATTAATGCGGATGATGCTTATGGCAAAAAATTAATTTCACTGCTTGGTAAAGCCAGCGAGCATGGGTCAATACCAAACGTTGTCAGTTATGGTCTGTGTCACGACGATCATCAAGTCAGTGTGCGGGCGTTGAATGTTCAGCATACTGCGGCAGGTCTGGCGTTTACAGTACAAAGCCCCTGGGGTACAGGTGAAGTACAGTCTTCGTTGTTGGGGCAATTTAATGTCAGCAACTTGTTGGCCGTGTTGTGCTCCTTACTAATCATGGGGATGCCGTTTGAAAAGGCGTTGGCACGACTAAATCGCTTCACTACCATTGAAGGTCGCATGGAGCGGGCTAGTCATGTTGAAGATGAAGGCCTATTTGTTGTGGATTATGCCCATACCCCGGATGCATTACAAAATGCACTGCAATCATTACGGGCGCATATGAAGACAGTCACCGCTGGAAAACTTTGGTGTGTATTTGGATGTGGCGGCGATCGTGACCGGGGTAAGCGCCACGAAATGGGCAGCATTGCGCAGCAGTTTGCTGATCAGGTTGTAATAACTGACGATAATCCTCGTACTGAGGCAAGTGAACAGATTATTGCTGATATTGTTGCGGGCCTTAGTGCGTCGGAACAGGCCGTGTTAATGCCCGATCGGCTTGCGGCAATAGCGCATGCAGTCAATGCGGCAGGCAAAAACGATATTGTACTGGTTGCGGGTAAAGGCCATGAAGAATACCAAATTATTGGCACAATAAAGCATCCCTATGCAGGTGATAAAGCGGTCATCGATAATTTATTACGGCATAAACGCCTGGGTAATGAAACCTCATGAGTGGTTGCCAGTTACTATTATCCGAGGTGGCGCCACAGATTGGCGCGCAGCTGATAGGCGCTGACCTTGAATTTATTGGCGTATCAACTGACACCAGAGCTGTTCAGCCGGGGCAGTTGTTTGTGGCCCTAAAAGGCCCGAACTTCGATGCCCATGATTTTGCAGAAGACGCAATAGGTGCCGGTGCGGTGGCGTTACTGGTGGAGCGCCAACTGGATGTTGCTTTGCCTCAATTGGTGGTAAGTGATTCACTGATTGCATTGGGTAAGTTGGCCGCTTATTGGCGCTCACAGTTAGCAATTCCATTTGTGGCTGTCACCGGCAGTAACGGTAAAACGACGGTTAAGGAAATGCTGGCATCCATTTTTAGTCAGCAGGGCGAAACGTTGGCAACCAGCGGGAATTTAAACAATCACATTGGTGTGCCATTAACGGTATTGAGCATATCGAGACAACACAAGGCCGCCGTAATCGAAATGGGTGCGAATCATCCCGGCGAAATTGCTTATTTAACAAATTTGGTAAAGCCGACAGTCGCGATCATTAACAATGCCGCGGCAGCTCATTTAGAGGGGTTTGGTTCATTGGACGGTGTGGCAAAAGCCAAAGGAGAAATATACCAGGGGTTGGTGGACAATGGTGTGGCCATCATCAATTCAGATGACCGGTTTGCGCCGCTTTGGCGTGGTTTGACGGGTAAGTACCCTACCATATCCTTTGGTCTTAACGATTCCAAACCCGGAGCGGATGTAAGTTGTCAATGGCAGGGTGATATTAGTGGCAGCCAGCTTAAAATGAAAACCCCTCAGGGGCCAATTCAATGCTTTATCAAGCTGGCTGGTGAACACAACGTTTTGAATGCACTTGCCGCCACTGCCGCAGCATTGGGTGCCCAGGTGTCGCCTGGCACGATAAAGGCCGGACTGGAGAGCCTGGCACCAGTGTCGGGGCGCCTGCAATCCAAACCGGGCGTTTATGGAGGCTGTATCATTGATGACACCTATAACGCAAACCCCAATTCACTGCATGCGGGGCTGCAAGTGCTGGCTGCCTGTGAAGGAAGCAAATACCTGATTTTGGGTGACATGGGCGAGTTAGGTGACGATGCGGCGCAATTGCATAAGCAGGCCGGAGAGCAGGCGCGTTCCTTAGGGATCGATAAATTGTTTACGCTGGGTGACTTCAGCCGGCAGGCGACGATTGCCTTTGGTGACAACGCGACACATTTTGATTCACAGGATCGTCTTGTCGATGTATTGCGACTGGAATTGTCTCAACTGCAATCCTCTCCTGAGGCACCCCTTGAATCTCCCAACGTAACATTGTTAATCAAAGGTTCAAGAATGATGCATATGGAACGTGTCGTTGCTGCGCTTAGTTTGAACACCGCTAGTTTGAACACGTCTAGTTTGGACACAACCGGGAAGGACGCGCATGGCGCAGAGGATAAACCTTAATGTTGCTCTATCTAACGGAATACCTGACCCAAATATACAGTGGTTTTGCCGTATTCCAGTATTTAACATTGCGTGCGATTCTGGGGGTGTTAACCGCGCTGGTGATTTCATTTATCGTGGGGCCGGTTATGATTCGAAAACTGAGTCATTACCAAATCGGGCAGCATATTCGCAATGATGGTCCGGAAACCCATTTGCTCAAAGCAGGTACGCCCACCATGGGCGGCGCGCTCATTATTGTCGCAGTAGCGATAAGTACCTTACTGTGGAGTGATTTATCGAATCGCCTGGTGTGGGTGGTGTTAGTGGTGACGCTGTTATTTGGTGCTATTGGATGGGTTGACGATTATCGAAAATTGGTAAAAAAGCAATCTGAAGGACTGAAAGCGCGGGAAAAATACCTTTGGCAATCGGTGGGCGGTTTAGGTGCGGCTATATTTTTGTACATGACAGCAACAGTGCCGATGGAAACGGCGTTGATTGTGCCATTTTTTAAGGATGTTGCCATCGACATGGGCTTGTTTTTTATTGTACTAACCTACTTTGTGATTGTGGGCTCGAGTAATGCGGTGAATCTGACAGATGGTCTGGATGGATTGGCGGTGCTGCCCACCGTGCTGGTGTGTGCGGGGTTAGGCATTATTGCGTATGTTACCGGTCATGTGAAGTTCTCTGAATATTTAGGCATACCCTTTGTGCCCGGTGCTGGCGAAGTGGTGGTGGTGTGTGGCGCGATTGTGGGCGCAGGCCTGGGGTTTTTGTGGTTTAACGCCTACCCGGCGCAAGTGTTTATGGGGGATGTTGGCGCCTTGGCGTTAGGAGCCGCCCTTGGGGCAATTGCAGTGGTTGTGCGACAGGAATTGGTTTTGTTAATTATGGGTGGTGTTTTTGTGATAGAAACCCTGTCAGTCATTATTCAGGTAGCGTCGTTTAAACTAACGGGCAAACGTATTTTTCGAATGGCGCCATTGCATCATCATTTCGAGCTAAAGGGTTGGCCCGAGCCTCGCGTGATTGTACGTTTTTGGATTATCACGGTAATACTGACCCTGGTGGGGCTTGCGAGCCTCAAACTACGGTAACGATTAGAATCACATTAAGTCCCAATAAGCACTAAACGACGAATCAGATAATTAACGCTGGGTAATTGGCAACCAGAAACCAGTAATGAGTACTAACGAGTGAGAATGGCAAGCAGAACAATGATTGATACCGATATTGCAGGTAATACTGTCATTGTGGGTTTGGGGAAAACCGGCTTGTCGTGCGCACGATTCCTGGCACAACGTGGCGAATCCTTTGTGGTGGTGGATACTCGCCAAAGCCCCCCGGCGTTGGCAGAGTTGCTGACGATAGCGCCTGATGTCGATTGCTATCTGGGCGGGTTGGAGCCATTTGTTTTTGAGCAGGCGGACAGAATTATTGTCAGCCCCGGAATTTCTGTTAAGGAATCCGTAATCGCCAAGGCCCGGTTCAATGGCGCAGAAGTGATTGGCGATATTATGTTGTTTGCACATTATGCCGACGCCCCCATTGTTGCAATTACCGGTTCCAATGGTAAAAGCACGGTAACCACCATGTTGGCCGAGATGGCAAGGCAGGCCGGTTTGTATATTGAGGCTGGGGGAAACCTGGGCACTCCAGTGCTGGATTTACTTTCCTTGCCCCAGGTAACCAAGCCAGATATGGCGGTTGACGGCAATAAACCTGAAAAACCAGCGTATTACATTGTTGAATTATCGAGTTTTCAGTTGGAGACAACGGCCAGGTTAAATGCATTTGCAGCCGTGGTGCTTAATATTAGCGCCGATCATATGGACCGTTATAACGATCTACAGGAGTATCGGGCTGCTAAACGCAATATTTACAATGGTTGTGAAGTGCTGGTTGTAAATCGTGATGACCCTGACGTAATGGAAATGTTGCAGGAATGCCTTGCCACTGATTTCGACGTCAATGGCTCTATAAAGAATGGATCAGTTATATCTTTTGGACTAAGCCAACCGGAGGATGACGCATTTGGTTTACGGAACAGCAATGGTCGTCAATACCTGGCAAAGGGAGAACAGTGTTTAATGCCGGCAGACGAAATGCGCCTGCCTGGGCGGCATAATCTTGCCAATGCCTTAGCGGCATTAGCACTGGGTGATGCCATGCAATTGCCGCTGGACGCAATGTTATCAGCGCTGCGGACGTACCCCGGCTTGCCTCACCGAACGCAATGGGTGGCAACGATTAACGGTGTTAATTGGTATAACGATTCCAAAGGGACGAATGTTGGCGCGACCGTTTCCGCCATTATCGGCATGCCTGGCCCCAAAGTGCTTATTGCCGGCGGTGATGGTAAAGGTGCGGATTTTGCGCCATTACGAGAAGCAATAATTGCCAACAATGTACATTTGGTCATTTTAATCGGCAAAGATGCTCCGGTCATTAAAGAGACCTTGTTCGGTGTTGTGCAAGTGGAATTAACCCGTTCTTTGGAAGCAGCAGTAACACTGGCTTATTCGTTATCGAGTGACGGGGATAGCGTTATTTTGTCTCCTGCGTGTGCCAGTTTTGATATGTTTAACGATTATGAGCACCGTGGTGATGTCTTTGTAAATGCCGTGATGAGTCTTCAGCCATGAGAGCGTATGCCGCGTTAAAGCACAATGCCTCACAACTGCATGACAGTCAGCCTGGACCGGGGCTTGATGTTTGGTTGCTGGGGTCAGCCATAATGCTGCTTTGCATTGGCCTGGTAATGATGGGTTCTGCGTCTATTTCAGTTGCCGAGCGGCAGTTACATGAGCCTTTTTATTATATTTGGCGTCAAAGCGCATATATTGTGGTAGCGCTGCTCGCCGGTTGGGCCGCGTTTTACGTGCCTATTAACGTTTGGAATAAAGCCGGACCTTATCTGTTGATGTTTGGCACGGTGCTGCTGGCCCTGGTATTAATTATTGGGAAGGAAGTAAATGGCAGTTTGCGTTGGATTGATCTGGGTGCGTTTAACATACAGCCTTCAGAGCTGGTTAAAGTCTATGTTGTAATATTTTTGGCGGGGTATATGTTGCGCCGTGGCGAGGAAATGCGCACCACAATAAAAGGTTTTCTAAAACCCATGATGATATTGTCTGTGGTGGGTATTTTATTGTTACTGGAGCCTGACTTTGGGTCCGGTGTTGTCATTGCGTTAACTGCATTGAGCATGATGTTTTTAGGCGGTGTGCGGTTATGGCAATTCGGTGTTTTAATGATGGTGATGACGATGGCGTTGGGGGTGTTGGCGTATTCCTCTCCCTATCGTGTCGAACGTCTGACCTCTTTTCTAAATCCATGGGCAGACCCTTTTAATAGCGGTTTTCAGCTCACACAAGCGTTGATCGCGTTTGGGCGCGGCGAGTGGATGGGGGTCGGCATCGGCAGTAGCGTGCAAAAGCTGTTTTATTTGCCCGAGGCGCATACTGACTTTTTGTTTGCCGTGATATCAGAGGAGTTGGGGCTGATTGGTGGGTTAGTCATCATAGCGTTGTTTGGCATTTTGGTGTTTCGTGCACTGCGAATTGGTCATATCGCATTATGTCAAAAAGAGTACTTTGCCGGTTATCTGGCATTTGGGCTGGGGTTATTGATTGGTTTTCAGGCGTTCATTAACATCGGCGTAAATATGGGCGTATTGCCAACCAAGGGGCTTACTCTGCCACTCATGAGTTATGGCGGTAGCAGTATGATAGCCACCTGTTTGGCCTGCGCAATATTGTTGCGTATCTCCAGTGAATTCCCGGAGGCAGGTATGGCATTGTCGGGTGATCATCGAAAGATGCGTAAAACACCATGATGACTACAACTAACATGACGGTAACTAACGGCAATGCAACGGACGATGGCGACGTTGACCGCGGCGTTACAATTCAAAGCACTGACCAAAGCACTAACAGACGTGCTGGCCAAAGTACTGACCCTATCACGGGTAACGGTGCACCGGCGTCTGTTGGTGCAACAAAGATATTGATTATGGCTGGTGGTACCGGGGGGCACGTGTTTCCTGCCCTGGCAGTGGCCGATGAGCTGCGTTCCCGGGGAGTTGAGGTGGTTTGGTTGGGAACCCGACGGGGACTGGAAGCGGACGTAGTGCCACGTGCCAATATCGAGATATTTTTTATTAATGTCAGTGGCCTGCGGGGCAAGGGTGCTTTGGGGTGGTTACTGGCCCCGGTTAAATTAATGTATGCGTTGTGGCAAGGATTATCAATTGTGCGCCGCTTAAAGCCTGCTGCGGTGTTGGGGATGGGCGGATTTGTTACCGGCCCCGGTGGTCTGGCCGCATGGCTGTTGCGTAAACCGTTGCTGATTCATGAGCAAAATGCCATTTCGGGTTTGACCAATCGCTTACTGGTACCACTGGCCAGTATTGTTATGGAGGCATTTCCAAAATCCATTGCACCAGGTAAGGCCGTTCATACCGGCAACCCGGTGAGAGCGGATATTGCCAGCCTGTTTGAAACCAAAAAAGATTCGGTGACAGCGGGTGCGGGTGAAAAGCTGCATCTGCTTATCGTTGGCGGAAGTCTGGGTGCTCAAGCGCTGAATGATGTGGTGCCCAGAGCATTAACGGCGTTCCCTGCAAACGAACGACCAAACATCTGGCATCAGACGGGTAAAAAAAATATCGATGCAGCAAAAGCCATTTATGAGCAGTGTGGTGTGGAAGCGCGTGTGGAGCCGTTTATCGACGACATGGGTGATGCTTATCGCTGGGCGGATTTAGTGATATGCCGTGCTGGCGCCATGACGGTGGCTGAGCTTGCTATTGCTGGTATTGCCTCGGTTTTGGTGCCTTATCCTTTTGCGGTAGACGATCATCAAACCGCAAATGCAAGCTATTTGTCGAATAACAACGCTGCAGTATTGGTGCAGCAAAACGACTTGAATGTTGAAATGTTACGAGAATTACTCAAAACACTTAATCGCGAAACATTGCAAAAAATGGCACAAGCCGCACGTGGGCTGGCGTTGCCGGAAGCGACCAAAATGGTTGCCAATCGTTGTCTGGAGGCAGCAAGCGCCTGATGGTGTCAGTGATATGAAAACCGGAATTGAAAAAAATCACGAGTCTGGAATGAGCCGCATCAAGCGAATACATTTTATTGGCATTGGTGGTTCGGGGATGAGTGGTATTGCTGAAGTACTGGTAAACCTGGGATATGAGGTGTCCGGTTCTGACATCAAGGAAAATGTGGCTACCCGTCACCTAACAAGCTTGGGCGTGGTCATCTATAATCAGCATACTGCCGCCAATGTGAGAGACTGCAATGCCGTGGTGTATTCAACTGCCGTAAGTGATGAAAACCCTGAAATGCGTGAAGCCAGAGCATTACGCATTCCGGTTGTACGGCGCGCAGAAATGTTGGCGGAATTAATGCGTTTTCGCCATGGCATTGCTGTCGCGGGTACCCATGGTAAAACCACCACCACGAGTTTGATTGCCAGTGTATTAGCGGAAGGCGGGGTAGACCCAACCTTTGTGATTGGCGGCAAACTTAATAGCGCCAGTTCCAATGCCCGCCTGGGTGCAAGTCGATATTTCGTAGCCGAAGCAGATGAAAGCGACGCATCATTTTTGTATTTGCAACCGATGACCGCGGTCGTCACCAATATTGATGCCGACCACATGGATACCTATGGCGGTGATTATCAAAGCCTGCGGCGTACATTTGTCGATTTTTTGCATCAGTTGCCGTTCTATGGTCTGGCGGTAATGTGTGTTGATGACTCTGGTGTTCGAGAGATTCTGGAAGAGGTAACAAAGCCAGTAATAACCTATGGCATTCGCGAAGAAGCTGACTTGCAGGCGCGCAATATAAGACAAAATAATGCCAAATGTCAGTTTACGGTTGCCTTTAAAGGTGTGGGCAAGGCTGATGAATTTATGGACGTCAGTTTAAATATGCCCGGGCATCACAATGTGTTGAATGCTTTGGCAGCCATTGCGGTTGCCCGTGAATGCGGTGTTGACAATGAAGCGATACAACGTGGGTTGCATAATTTTCAGGGTATTGCCCGGCGTTTTCAGGTGAATGGTGATTTGCATCTGGCGAACGGCGCTGTACTGTTTATTGATGATTATGGCCATCACCCAAATGAGCTGGCAGCCACCATTGATGCAATTCGGCAAAGTTGGCCGCAGCGCCGACTGGTGATGGCGTTCCAACCGCACCGTTATACGCGCACTCGGGATTTATTTGAAGACTTTGCGCAAGTACTATCCGATGTTGATGTGCTGCTACTGACAGAAGTGTATGCAGCGGGTGAATCGCCCATTGCGGGTGCTGATGGGCGTTCACTAAGCCGGGCGATTCGAGTACGCGGGCATGTTGAACCGATTTTTGTGGAAGACGTCGAGACCCTGGCCGGTGTGCTGAAAGGGGTGCTGAAGGATAATGACATTCTGTTGACCTCGGGTGCAGGAAGCATTGGTAGTGTTGCCGCAGGCCTCGCGGAGCAATTAACCGGTGCGTAAACGGGATAGCGATAACGGTAATGACAAGGCAATGTTGGTAAGACAATGTTGGCAACAGAGTATTGGCAACAGAATGCGGGTAACTCAATGATGGCAATGCAACGCCAGATGCCCTTGCGTGGCACATTAAGCCATAACGAGCCCATGAGTAAGCATACCTCCTGGCGCGTTGGTGGTGTGGCGGATTGTTATTACCAGCCTGCGGATATTGAGGATTTGGCAAACTATTTATCGCAGTTAACCGCGACGGATGAAATTACCTGGGTAGGCTTGGGAAGCAACTTGCTGGTACGTGATGGTGGAATCCGTGGATCGGTGATCGCCACCAGTGGTGTATTAAATAACCTGGAAAAACGGGCCAATAATATAATTCGGGCGGAATCCGGTGTGGCATGCGCAAAAGTGGCGCGTTTTGCAGCCCGGCAGTCCTTGCAGAGTGCCGAATTTCTGGCGGGTATTCCCGGCACTATGGGTGGGGCGTTGGCGATGAATGCCGGTGCCTTCGGTGGGGAAACCTGGGATATTGTTAGCGCAGTGGAAACTGTCAACCGAAATGGTGATCTCCGTCGGCGTATGCCTGACGAGTTTCAAATTGCGTATCGTAGTGTACATGGTCCGGTAGACGAATGGTTTGTGGCCGCGGAGCTTACATTGCCATCGGGAGATGCTGGCGTATCGCTGGCAAAAATCAAGCAGTATTTAAGCAAGCGCAGTGATACTCAGCCAATACAACAGCCGAACGCGGGTTCAGTATTTAGAAACCCGGAAGGCGATTATTCCGCGCGCCTGATTGAGGCCTGTGGCTTAAAGGGCCGTTGTGAAGGTGGCGCATGCGTTTCTGATAAACATGCCAATTTTATTGTTAATACAGGCAATGCAACCGCAGCAGATATTGAAACACTAATTAACCGTGTGGCAATGATTGTTGAACGGGAGCAGGGTGTTGCGTTACAACGTGAAATTAGGATAGTAGGGGAGGCATTGTAGTGACTGATTCTATTGATCCAGCGGTATTTGGAAAAGTTGCCGTGCTGTTGGGCGGTTTGTCCGCAGAGCGGGAGGTTTCACTTAACAGTGGTAATGCGGTAGTCGCGGCGCTACAAAGACAGGCAATTGATGCACATGCCATTGATGTAGGTGCGGATATTCTTACGGTGTTGGCCACGGGCGATTATGATCGTGTTTTTATTGCCTTGCATGGCCGGGGGGGAGAAGACGGCACGCTGCAGGGGGCATTGGAATTGCTAGGGATGCCCTATACCGGTAGTGGTGTGATGGCCTCTGCACTTGCCATGGATAAGCTGCGTACCAAACAAGTCTGGTTAGGACAGGGCTTACCGACCCCTGGGTTTGTGGTGCTGAATGATAAAATTAACACCGATGAGATTGTGCAACAGTATGGTTTGCCGCTAATGGTAAAGCCTGCCCATGAAGGCTCCAGCATTGGCATGGCTAAAGTCAGCAAAGCCAATCAGCTGGTCGACGCTTACCAGGCAGCGATAAAATATGATAGCGAAGTGTTTGCAGAGCAATGGATCACCGGATTGGAATACACCGTTGCTGTGTTAGATGGGCAGGCCTTGCCGGTCATCCGCTTGGATACGCCCAATGAATTCTATGATTATGACGCCAAGTATGTGGTTGATACTACCGGTTATCATATTCCATGCGGGTTGCCTGCATCACAGGAGCAGGCGTTGCAGCAACTGGCATTAGCTGCATTTAAAGGGGTTGGTGGCTCGGGTTGGGGGCGTGTTGACGTGTTGTGTGATTCGGCTGGTGACCCTCATTTGATCGAGGTCAACACGGTGCCCGGGTTGACGGATCACAGTCTGGTACCTATGGCTGCTAAAGCGGCAGGGATCATGTTTGATGACCTGATTGTTCGAATATTGCAGGGAACACTCAGTAAATGAAATATTAAGTAAATGAAATATTAGAAAAACAAATAAAGGTACGGCGGCAAATATAGTGTACAGGCATTTTTATGAAGTATTGATCGCTAATACTTAATTATTAATCATAAACAAAAGTTCACGATCATAAATATGAGTACAGCAAAACGCAAAACCCGCGCTAAGAATAACGACAGTGAATCCGGTTCGCTAGTGGCGCGGTGGTCGAACAGGCAGTTATGGACGTTTGGCGTATCCCTGTGTGCGATTACTGTGATGGGATTGTCTTTATTGAAACTTTATCAACCGGATACCTTGCGTTTTCGAACCATACAGGTGTTTGGCGAATTACAGTGGATGGATAAGGATAAATTGGACCATTTGGTTTTAGCGGCAATGGATGGCGGTTTTTTTAGTCTCGATGTCAAGGCCTTAAAGCAGACATTGGAGCATGAGACGTGGATAAGGTCAGTATCGGTTCGCCGGGTATGGCCTGATGTATTACAGGTGGTCGTAAACGAACAAAAGCCGGTGGCCGTTTGGAATAGCGAGATGCTAATCAACGTTGATCGTGAAATATTCCATCCAATGGCGGAAGGTGTGCCGGACAATATGGTCAGGGTGGCCGGGCCTGCCGGTTCACATCAGATTTTAATGGGGCATTATTTGGTATTGCAGGAAATGTTGGTTGAGCCGGAATTGCGTATTCGCCAAATTCAAGTGAACGATAGGCGGGCTATGGAAATTACTCTGGATAACGGTATGCGGTTGCTAATGGGGCGGGTGCGTGATGAGCTGGAAAGTAGTGCAGAGTTATCGCGTTTCATTCAGGCTTATCGCCTGGTACTGGCACCTAATGCGGATCGTGTCAGTCTGGTGGATTTGCGTTATACCAATGGGCTTGCCGTGCGCTGGAAGCCACAATCAGTTTCACAAGAAAGTGAATCAGTTCCAATAATGGAAATAAGTAACAAAAAAATAGCGCGGCTAGTCTGGGATAACGCGCAGGGATAATAATATGGCGAAGCGCTTGGATCAAAAAATAATTGTTGGGCTGGATATCGGAACCTCTAAGATAGCGGCTATCGTGGCTGATTTAGGTTCTGATGGGGAAATTGAAATCATTGGGATTGGATCGCATCCATCCAAAGGGCTGAAAAAAGGGGTGGTCGTTAATATTGAGTCCACCACGCAGTCGATACAAAGGGCGGTTGAAGAGGCAGAACTTATGGCCGGTTGCCAGATTGATTCTGTGTATGCCGGTATTGCGGGAAGTCATATTCGTAGTTTGAATTCCCACGGCATCGTTGCCATTCGCGATAAGGAAGTCATGCAGGCTGATGTTGATCGTGTTATCGATGCAGCGCGTGCGGTTGCCATACCCGCTGATCAGAAGATGCTACACGTGTTACCGCAGGAGTTTATTGTGGATAACCAGGATGGCGTGCATGAGCCGGTGGGAATGTGTGGAGTACGTCTGGAGGCCAAAGTGCATTTAGTGACTGGCGCTGTGAGTGCTGCACAAAACATCGTGAAATGTGTAAGACGTTGTGGCCTGGAAGTGGATGATATTATTTTGGAGCAATTGGCTTCCAGTTATGCGGTGTTAACGGAAGATGAAAAGGAGCTGGGTGTATGCCTGGTGGATATTGGTGGCGGGACAACGGATATTGCCGTGTTTACTGAGGGTTCCATTCGTCACACGGCGGTTATCCCCATTGCCGGGGATCAAATTACCAATGATATTGCGGTCGCTTTACGCACCCCCACACAATACGCCGAGGAAATTAAGAAAAAGTATGCCTGTGCGTTAACGCAGTTGGCCAGCCCTGAAGAAACCATAGAAGTGCCCAGTGTCGGAGACCGGCCGCCACGGCGACTGGCACGGCAAACCCTGGCAGAGGTGGTTGAGCCTCGGTACGAGGAGTTGTTAACCCTGGTATTGAATGAGCTGCGCCGTAGCGGGTTTGAGGATATTTGCGCTGCCGGTGTTGTTTTAACCGGTGGCTGCTCGAAGATGGAAGGTGTCATTGAATTGGCTGAAGAGGTGTTTCATGTTCCGGTGAGGCTTGGTATGCCGGGGAATGTCAGTGGTTTAGTCGATGTGGTGCGTAATCCAATTTATGCAACGGGTGTGGGCTTGTTGATTTATGGCAGCCACCAGAATAAAGAGGGCCGACGGACAAGAGAAGGGGAATGGGGAGCGAAAAGTTTGTGGCAACGTATGAGAAATTGGTTTCAAGGGAATTTTTAGTGATTAATTGGTGCAGGGCATTTACAAGCAATTGATTGGACGTTTAAAGGTAAATTGCACGTAGCTTACGTGTGATTTAGGTATGAGTAATAAATGATTTGGTGACAAGCCGTATTGGCGAATAAACCTTGGTGAATAAACCTTAGGAGTGAAAGAAATGTTCGAATTAATGGATGCATATACACAAGGTGCAGTAATAAAAGTGATAGGTGTCGGTGGTGGCGGTGGTAATGCCGTAGAGCACATGTTGGCGCAGAATATCGATGGTGTTGATTTTATATGCGCCAATACCGATGCGCAGGCATTAAAGAATACGTCGGCTAAAACCGTGTTGCAGTTGGGTTCCAATATAACCAAGGGATTAGGTGCCGGTGCCAACCCTGATCTGGGTCGGCAGGCAGCGTTGGAGGATCGTGAGCGTATCGTGGAAGTTATTCAAGGTGCGGATATGGTGTTTATCACTGCAGGGATGGGTGGCGGAACCGGTACGGGAGGCGCGCCGGTTGTTGCACAAATTGCTAAGGAACTTGGCATATTAACGGTTGCGGTTATCACCAAGCCATTTCCATTTGAAGGTAAAAAGCGCATGCAGATTGCCGAGGATGGCACCAAACACCTTACCGAATACGTGGATTCATTGATTACCA
>Ga0316204_10005440_pt1 | contig 20998 bp, 19 predicted proteins | sample 6monrhotite_MG_2_FD_205661 | JGI IMG/M metagenome (GOLD analysis project Ga0316204, IMG submission 205661) | Microbial mat bacterial communities from mineral coupon in-situ incubated in ocean water Damariscotta River, Maine, United States -... | ecosystem: Environmental > Aquatic > Marine >... | reverse complement strand
AATGATTGGAGTTATGCTGGCAGAAGTAAAAAAAAGTGTGTTGATCTGGATCAAAAGAAATTAAGAGGTGCTAACAAACTTGAATTTAAAAAATTAACTATATTATTAATTATTAAATTTGATTGCAGTTATGATAAACGCGTCGATATTAATTAAGTCCAAATAATACTATAGGCAATAAGCAAAGCTGCTGTGATTACGACTAAGTGCGGTAATGTAAATTGCATGGTTAGATTCCCTTGTTTGCTTCAATATTATTGTTGGTACCGTGCTATTTTGTTGTGTATTTGATCACAAAACGTAAAATCCCTGTTTTTATAAGCTCTTCCAAGTTGATGCAATTTTCTTCAGTGCCAAAAATATGACGGTTAAGGGCTTCTGTCAAGCTTTGCTGCTTTTTTAAGCAATTATTCTTTAGTTTTTGTGAGATAGTCAGGATAAAAAAAAGCGAGAACAGTATGTTCTCGCTTTTTTTGATGGAGCTAAAGACGATTAAGTCGAATCTATGCTGCTTGGAACGAATTTGCCTTTTCTTGAGCGACTTCTTCTGATGTTTCAGTTGCAGTCGGTGTTGTGTACAAACTATGTAATTCAGCAAGACTGATGCTGTCCAAGTAGCCACCAATCAGCTCTAACAGGCGAAGCCAAAGTGTGTGGCTGTCGGTATTATTGAATTCTGGTTCCATGCTTGTTTCTTTAACTGTTGCTTTATCGACGGCTTTAACAATAGATGCAATCGAGATTTCTTCTAATGGTTTATTCAACATGTAGCCGCCACCTGGGCCACGTGTGCTTTTTACAATATCGCATTTACGCAGTAGAGCAAAAATTTGCTCTAAATAAGATATCGAAATATTTTGAGCTTGAGCAAGATGCGCTAGAGTGATTGGTTCACCAGCATGAGTCGATAGTTCCAGCACTGTTTTGATCGCATAATGTGCGCGTGATGATAATTTCATTTTTGAATAGCCCCTTTGTTTTGTCCCTAAACAATTTTTCTCGTGCTATTAAAGTTAGAAGCTTAAAGACACAATGACAATATGGTTTATGTGAACAATTGTTAATTCTAAGTGAAATAATGGTAAGTGCTTTTTTACGGACTGAAAATATGTTGTGCTAAAAAAGGTATAAAAATCAATAAATTAAAAATTTATAATGTGTATATTATTATTTGTCTTTCTCACATATAAATAGTCGTTTTAACATATAATGCGTTACTTTTTACGATAAATGTTACATATAAACAGTATGAATATGACAAAAATAATTTCATTAAGCGCTGAAAAATTACGTTCTTTTTGTGATGTGGCGGAATTTGATTTTGCGACAACAGATGATCTCTCTGACTTTGAAGGAATGTTAGGACAAGAAAGAGCGACAGAAGCACTGTCTTTTGCCGTTGAAATTGATCGTGCAGGTTACAATATGTTTCTTATGGGCTCTACTGGCTTAGGCAAACATACTTTACTAAAACGATTTTTAGACAAAGCATCCTCTGAACAAGAACCAGCTGATGATTGGTGTTATGTTTTTAACTTTGATGATTCGCAAAAACCCCGCGCTATAAACCTGCCTGCTGGCCAAGGTCGATTATTTCGAGATGATATGCGTCAGTTATCACAAGACTTACAGTCGGCTATTCCTAGTGCTTTTGACACTGAACAATACTATTCACGCGTGCAAGAAGCTCAAGAGTCATTAAAAAACAAAACCCGCGCGGGCTTTAATGAGCTAGCAGAAGAAGCAAAGAAGAATAATATTATTTTTATTCGTGGTGACGAGGAACTTACTTTCTTCCCTGTAAAAGAAGGCGAGAAGTTATCTGCAGAAGAATATGATGCGCTATCTAAAAAAGATAAAGCACATTACGAAAATATTATTGCTGAGTTAGAAGAACAATTAAATCGACTTATACGTTCACGTAACCAGTGGCAAAAAGAAACGAGAGAAAAGTCTCAAGAGATTAAGCGTGAAGTGGGCTTATTTGCTGCCGCGCATCTAATAGAAGAAGTTAAAAATCGTTATAAAGAAAACAAGCTCATCACGACCTATTTAATGGATGTGCTAGAAGATGTTATAGATGGTTTAGATGAGTTTGGTGATCAAGAGCATACCGACACATCTGTTGAAGCTCGTGATGAATATTTTAGCTTTCAACACTATGAAGTCAATCTTATTGTCGATAATACAGCGAGCAACGATAAGCGCGAAGATATTACTAAAGGCGCACCTATTATTTACGATAACAATCCTTCGCTTAAAAATTTATTAGGTAGTGTTGAGTACGTTTCTCAAATGGGTACGGTAGTAACGGATTATCGGTTAATAAAACCCGGAACTTTGCATAAAGCCAATGGCGGCTATCTGATTATTGATGCGCAAAAATTATTAAATCAACCTTATGCATGGGAAGCTTTAAAAAGAACCTTAATTGAAAATTCAATAACGATAGAGTCTGTTGGTGAAACAGCAGGTATGATTAATACAGTAACGCTTGAACCAGAAGCTATCCCTTTAAAAACTAAAGTGGTATTGGTAGGAAGTCGTTCATTATACTATTTATTAGAAGAGCATGATCCTGAGTTTTCAGAATTATTTAAAGTAGAAGTTGATTTTTCAGAAACAATTGATTGCACCAAAGAATCACTTAATCAATTCGCACAAGTAGTGGCGACATTAATCCGTAAACATAAATTATTGGCTTTTGGAAAAAATGCGGTGAAGAAAGTGATAGAAGAAGCGATGCGGCAGATTGAAGATACTACACAGGTGTCGACGCATATGCATAGTATGTTAGACCTTTTAGTCGAGTCGAATTTCTGGGCAAAGAAAAATCATCAAACAATTGTGAGGCGTGAAGACGTACAACAAGCTATTGATAAACAAATATACCGCGCCGATAGAAGTCGAAGTCGCATATATGATGAAATAAATAAGGGTGTTATACGTATTTATATATCTGGCGAGAAGATAGCTACCGTCAACGGTCTTTTTGTTATAGAGACAGGGCGTATTGAATTTTCACAACCTGCACGAATCACGGCGAATGTGCGAATTGGTGATGGCGATATTATCGATATAGAAAGGGAAGTTGATTTAGGTGGCTCACTACACTCTAAAGGTGTATTAATATTATCGTCTTATTTAGGTGCAAATTACGCAACAACTAAACCTCTATCATTGTCTGCGAGTTTAGTTTTTGAACAGTCTTATGGCAGTGTGGACGGTGACAGCGCAACAGTCGGTGAGTTATGTGCATTGCTATCGGCTATTGCTCAAATCCCGGTTAAACAATCCCTGGCTATTACTGGTTCTGCAGATCAACATGGGAATGTTCAAGCTATTGGTGGGGTAAACGAAAAGATTGAAGGTTTTTATGATATTTGTTTACAACAAGGCCTAACAGGAAAACAAGGTGTTATTATTCCTGCCTCAAATATTCCGCATTTAATTTTACGCGATGATGTTATCGATGCTGTAGAGAAAAAGAAATTTTCTATTTTTCCGATTAATACAGTAAATGATGGAATAGCTCTGTTAACAGGTTTAGAAGCCGGTGTGCGTAATGAACAAGGCGAGTTTCCAGAAAATTCGATTAACTATAAAGTAGAACAACGTCTCCTTGAAATGGCAGAAATGAAAAATGATGACCACAACAAGGATGAAGATGAATGCCGCTCAGATGATAAGGCTAGCCAGAAAGAGAAAAAGCACTCTTAACCTATTTAGATATTTACATTTTAAAAATTACGATACAAAGGTTTACGATGAAAGTACAAAATCAAATTGAAAAAAAATTAGCCGACGACTTTACTCCACTACATTTAGAAGTAATTAATGAAAGTAGCAATCATAATGTGCCAGAAGGCTCTGAGTCGCATTTTAAAGTTGTGGTTGTTTCACCTGAGTTTGCGGGTAAAAATTTACTTGCTCGACATCGTATGATTAATGCAACCTTAGCAGCAGAGTTAAAAGACTCGATTCATGCTTTAGCAATACACACTTATACAGAAGAAGAGTGGAACGAAACTTCAGGTGGCGCACCAATGTCACCACCCTGCTTAGGTGGCGGAAAATAAAGTTTATTTACGGTTTCATCTAAAAACTGTTTACAAGTTTTTGTCTAAGAAGCGTTCATTTGTTGTTGGCAGAGGATTAACATTGAGCTGAGGATTTTCTGGCATTTGTAAATGAAAGCCTTGTAGCTCAATGCTCTTTAGTATTTCTTCGCCATTGCCTCGTGCCATTTTCTTTTCAGCTGAAATATTAATTGTCATAACAAGCTCTGCTTGTCCTAATACTTTAAGTAACTCGGCGGGTAAATCTGACAGTGGCTTGTCTGTTGGTATAAAAACATAAGTTTCATCCTTCTTAGAGCTTTTGTAGACAGCACATTCTAACCCAGGGCTTTGGTCATTATTGTGTGACATTTATATTGCCTATAGTTTTATCGGTTTCGATCAAAGCATTTTTCATTTGTTGGAAACGTTCCCAGGCTGGAGGGATTTCATGTCCTTCTTCACGCAAACGCTCAAGTAGTGCTTGAGCGTCTTTACAAAGTGCATCGAGTTGCTCTGAACTAAATAATTGCAATGCTGCTTCAAGATCATCAGATTCTTCATTAAGTAGTGTTGGCGTTAACTCATTATCGAGGATAGGTGAGTCTTCGAGCATGAGATCAGCGATGAGTTTTCTTTCATGTAGCTCATTGTGCAATTTGCGCGCAATATCTTCATCATCGAGTTTAGCTAGAGCGGTTGGGTCATCAGCCGCACCTTTTCGTACAGCAGCCATAATCGCAGCAATCAGTTTTGTTATCGCAACTTTTAATTTGCTATGATCGCCAGGCATTGCACAGCTTGTCGCATAACATTCATCAAGTTGTTCTTTTATCTCTAACACAATATCACTTTCACTATGAAGACCAAGTTCAGTTGTCTTTTTGACTACAGACTGGAAATGAGTCATAAATTTTATAAGATTTTCTTCATCTTTAGCTTGAGCATCATTAATGTCTTGTTGTGTTAATTCACGCTCAGGTTTAGGGAATAACGGGTTAAGTAAACGGCGCTTCAAATGCCGTTCGTGTGGACCTGGAGATGTGCTGAAATTGATAGTCATGGATTGTATGATTTTCTGTTTAGATTAAAAATTAAGATTATACACGCTGCGAGCGTTTATTTCACGACAGCTCTGTGGAAAATGTGTTTAACATGAGCCGGTAAAGGCTATATTTATGCTTTTAAATTGTTTGCAATAAGCTCAATCCAATGTTGCACAGGTACAGGGCTTGCTTCATTAAGTTGAAGCAAACAGCCAATGTTTGCGCTGACTATGAGATCAGGCTGTTTAAATAATAAACCTTTCAATCTCTGATCTCTTAATTTTTTTGACAAGTTTGCTTGAGTAATAGAGTAGGTCCCAGCAGAACCACAACAAAGATGCTTGTCTTGAACTTGTGTTAAGTGATAGCCACAATGAGATAAAATATTCTCTATATTCGCTGGTAATTTTTGTGCATGTTGTAAAGTGCAGGGCGTGTGTACCGCAACGCTTAAATCTTGCTTACTATTATCTAACAAACCTTTTAACTCTTCCTTTTCTATTATTTCTGTTAAGTCAAAAGTTCGTGCTGCTATATTTATCGCTTTTTCTCGGTAGCTCTCATCATCTTTAAGTAGATACGGGTACTCTTTAAACATCGCTCCGCAACCACTTGCTGTCATTACGATACCTTCAATACCCTTATCAAATTCTAATAGTAAACGGTCTATATTATCTTTTACTGTATTTAGTGCGTTTTTTTCGTCAGATAAATGTTGTCGTATAGCACCACAACAGCCTGAAAATGTTATGAGTTCAATACCAAGCTTATCAAGTACTTTTTTCGCTGCGTGATTAATTTCAGGAGAAAGAACTGGTTGCACACAACCGTCAAGAACTAGCATTTTTCTTTTATGTGTTTCTAGAGATAAAGCCGGTAAAGACTTTTTAATGGGGACTTTCTTTTTAATTGCATCAGGTAAGAATGGATAAAATTTTTGTCCAAGTGAAAATAAGAGGTTGAAAACTTTTGGGTTAGGCAGTACGTACAATAAACTTTTGCGTAAAAGTTGTTGGCTTATTGTACGTTTTATATGTTTTTCAGCTTCATGTTTGCCTATTTCAAGAAGGTGACCATAGTCTACACCCGATGGGCATGTTGTTTCACAGGCACGGCATGTTAAGCAGCGATCAAGATGGGTTAAGGTTTCATTTGTTACCAGTTGACCTTCTAACATTTCTTTTATCTGGTATATGCGGCCGCGCGGTCCATCGAGTTCATCACCTAATATTTGATAAGTCGGGCATGTCGCAGTACAAAATCCGCAATGCACACAACTACGCAATATCTTATCGGCAAGTTGGCCTTTTTTTGACTGGAGAAATTGAGGTTTTAATTTTGTTTGCATTATACGAGTAGTGACTTATAAGTCTGAATATAAACGGCCGAAATTTAAAATACCGCAAGAATCAAATCGTGATTTTAAATTAATTTGTAGCTGCTTTACTTTTGCCTGTAAAGGCATAAAGCGTTCTTGAGGGCTTTTCTCTGATGTGGGTATTTTAAATATACAGGCGGAACCACCTTGTTCAAAAGCATGTTGATGAATTTCTTCGGCACTTTTAGTGCTGTATAACCAATATAATGCTCCGGCCCAGTCAATAAAGCTTTCTTCGTCTAAATCAATGTTTGCAACATAAGGAACTGATAATCGCCACAATGGTTTATCTTGCTTGAAAAAAGTATGAGTTTGTTCATTCAGCTGCAACCAAAAATTTTCAGCATGGACTAATGTTTCTCCCGCTATTTTCTTTTGTGCAGAAGAAACGGCACTCGAAGCTCCACTTAAACGAATATATAATTTTTCATTTTCATAAGCTAACCCAGACAGCGGTAGTGATGTTTGGTGTAACTCATTCATTTTTTTTATCGCATCTTTGCGTGACATTGCAATCACTTGAGTTTGTTCAGTATTCGGGCGCGGTAATACTTTTATTGATATTTCCAGCAATAAACCCAGCGTGCCTAATGCTCCGACCATTAAGCGTGATACATCATAGCCGGCGACATTTTTCATCACTTGGCCACCAAAGGACATTATGTCACCTTTGCCGCTAATGATTTTTGTACCAAGCACAAAGTCACGAGCTGAACCAGTAAAGGGGCGGCGTGAGCCCGATAAGCCAGTAGCAATAGCACCACCCAAGGTTGCATGTTCTCCAAAGAGGGGAGGATCAAAAGGTAACATTTGATTGTTTTTTGCTAGCAGTTCTATAATCTCATTAAGTGGTGTGCCCGCTCGTGCAGTGATAACCAATTCACTTGGTTCATAGCTCACGATACCGTGATGTATTCGTGTTTCAAGTATTTCAGTATTTGAATTGTTAATAGGCGGGTTGCCATAGAAATGTTTAGTATTGCCACCAATGATGGTTAGCATCTTTTTATCGTTAGCGGCAGCTCGAATACGATCTTGTAATTCTTGCGTTCTATTGCTGGACATCATTAAAAACGATCTAGCCCAGGGTGTGATAGAGCACCATCATGTACATGCATGCCGCCGAGTTCTGCGCAACGATGTAAGGTAGGTACTGCTTTACCTGGATTTAATAGCTCAAGTGAATCAAAAGAGTGTTTTATATCATGAAAAATTTGTAGTTCCAATGATTTAAACTGCACACACATCTGGTCAATTTTCTCTTTACCTACCCCATGTTCTCCGGTGATCGCTCCACCTACCTCAACACAAAGCTCTAAAATTTTTCCACCAAACTCTTCTGTACGTTCAAGTTCCCCTTTGATGTTGGCATCATAGAGTATCAGTGGATGTAAGTTACCATCGCCAGCATGAAAAACATTGGCGACTAATAAATTATATTCTTTAGAAAGTTCACTGATTCTTTTTAATACGAATGGCAATTGGTATTTTGGTATTGTGCCATCCATACAATAATAATCTGGTGATATACGTCCAACTGCGGGGAATGCAGACTTTCGTCCTAACCAGATCTTTAGTCTTTCGGCTTCATTTTTCGAGGTACGTAAACTCGTTGCCCCTTTATTGGTTAATAGTCTTTCTACCAGTTGGATTTGCTCAGCGACTTCTTCACGAGTGCCGTCAAGTTCGCATAATAATATAGCTTCTGCATCAACAGGGTAGTCCGCTTTTGCATAATCTTCAGCAGCGCGAATAGCCGGGTTATCCATCATTTCTAAACCCGCAGGAATGATGCCATCAGCAATAATTGCTCCAACAGCTTCTCCTGCTTTAACAACATCATCGAATGCAGCAAGAATCACTTGAGCCAGTTCAGGTGTCGGTAAAAGTTTAACCGTCACTTCAACTATCACGCCTAGCATACCTTCAGAACCGGTCATTAAAGCGAGTAAGTCATACCCAGGTGTATCTAATGCTTGGCTACCGATAGTGACGAGTTCACCTTCAACCGTAATGACTTTGAGTTGTAAAATATTATGAACGGTTAAGCCATACTTTAAAGAATGTACGCCACCTGCATTTTCGGCAACATTGCCGCCAATCGTGCATGCTATTTGTGAAGAAGGATCAGGCGCGTAATATAAATTAAATTCTTTAGCTGCTTCTGATATAGCGAGGTTACGTACGCCTGGTTCGACCGTTGCGCTACGGTTGGCAGGATTGATATCAATAATTCGATTAAACTTTGCGAGGCTTAGTAAGATGCCATTAGCATGAGGTAAAGCGCCACCGGATAAACCTGTGCCGGCGCCACGCGCCACTACGGGAACACTTTCTTGATAACATAATGCTAAAATACGCTGAACTTGTTCTATTGTTTCAGGTAAAACAACAATCCACGGTTTTTGTTGATAGGCGGTTAAACCGTCACACTCATATGGACGTGTTTGTTCTTCTGTTTCAAGTATATTTGATTTCGGTAAAATCTGATGTAATTGGTTACGTAGAGATTTCCGATTTGCATGTTTAGCCCTAGTCATACCACAATGATACAGTAGGACAAGAAAATTCTCAGCAATGAAATTAATATATCATTATGGCTTCAAAAAAAACGCAACACACTAACACTGATAATATAGAGTTAAAGACCCGACTCGATAAGTGGTTATGGGCAGCACGTTTTTATAAAACGCGTCATCTTGCTGCAGAAGCGATTAATGGTGGCCATGTACATCTAAATGATGCGCGAATAAAACCTTCTCGAACCGTTCAAGTTGGGGATGAACTAACCATTAAAAAAACGCCTTTTAGTTTTGAAATAACAGTGCAAGCTTTAAGTATTAAGCGAGGCCCAGCTAAAGAAGCTGTTTTGCTTTACCAAGAGCATGATGAGAGTATTGAAAAGCGTGAAAAATTGGCTGAACAGCGTAAATTAAATGCAGCTCAATTTCCTCATGCGGAAAGAAGGCCGGATAAACGCGATCGTCGTCGTATTATTCGTTTTAAAAATATTAATAGAGAAAATTAATGCCAAATTACCGTCCTGTCACTCCTTTACTGGCTGTTGATGCGATTATTGAATTAATCGACAAACCAGGCCGCCCTATAGTTTTAATTGAACGTAAAAATCCACCTCATGGTTGGGCAATTCCTGGTGGCTTTATGGATGTGGGAGAACGTATTGAAACGGCGGCTATTCGTGAAGCGAAGGAAGAGGTAAGTTTAGATGTGCAACTCCTTGCATTGTTGGGCATGTACTCTGATCCTGAGCGTGATCCTCGTGGCCATACTGTAACTGCTGTATATGTCGCTGAAGCTCATGGAGAGCCAATTGCTGCGGATGATGCTAAAACAGCGGCTATTTATGATATTGATAATTTACCGGCCGAGTTGGTTTTTGACCACTGTCAAGTACTTAAAAACTATATCAATTTTAGAAAAAACGGTGTGGTTACACCTCTATACAATGAATAAAAATCCAGACAATCTTTTTCTCCCCTTGAATATATTATAAATAGCCCAATATAGCTATAATATCAGAATTTCCTAATATACAGCTTGGCACGATATTCATTCATTTTAAGTCCCAGTGGAGGCACTCGATGGCTACAGTAGATTTAACCAGCAGCAACTTTAAAGAAACAATTGATAACAGTGATTTTATTATTTTAGATTTTTGGGCGCCTTGGTGTGGTCCTTGTAAACAGTTTGGTCCAATTTTCACTGACGTTTCTGAAAAACATCCCGATATTGTATTTGCCAAAATCAATACTGAGGAAGAGCAAGAAATTGGTGCGATGATGAATATTCGTTCAATTCCCACTTTAATGATTATGCGTGATCAAGTGGTGCTTTATTCAGAAGCCGGTGCTTTACCCGCAGCATCTCTTGAAGAGGTGATTGAAAAAGCTAAATCTTTAGATATGGCTGAAGTCCATAAACAAATTGCTGAAGAACAGGCTAAAGCTGAAGCATAAGAAAAATCATTTCTATAAAAATTATAGCCGGATAATATTATCCGGCTTTTTTATGAATTAGATTTTTTTTTGTATGACGATACTGTGTTGTTGCATGTATCGACGAGATTATTTACTAACTCAGAGATGTTATCAAAATCGTTTTCCCTTACTGCGTCATTCACTATTCCAGCCGAGTCGGTAATCTCTGGAAAACCAAATGAACCACCCACACCTTTCAAAAAGTGTGTTGTGTGATCTAATTGTTCCCAATCTTCAGAAATGATGGCTTCGTTTACCAAAGAAATTTTTACGGGTAATTGAGCTATAAAGTTTTCTGTTAACCGTGCAATACCAGACGTTACGGTTGAATTCTGTTCTTTCTCCTTGGCGGGTTGACTTGTTTTTTCTTTAAGGTAGGAGTTGAGCATTTTATAAAAGGCATTAATATTAATCGGTTTGGCTAAAAAATAATCGGCTCCAGCATTCATACATTTATCTTGATCTGATGATAGGACATTAGCCGTTAAAGAAATAATGGGTCTTGTATAACCACAGTTTCTTAATGTTGTGATGGCTTCTATTCCATCGACTCTCGGCATTTGCATGTCCATTAGAATTAAATCGTATTCTTTGTCTAATGCTTTGTTTATGGCATCGTAACCATTATCGACAACTTCTAATTGGGCTCCCGTTTGCCGTACATACATACTGATAAGTTCTTGGTTATCTATAACATCTTCAGCTAAGAGAATATTACCTTCGAGCTGTTTAACATCAATATTATCAAATGAGTTATCAGGAATGGGCTCATAGGTTTCTTGGTTAGTAATCATTTTAATTTTACCTGTAATACCTATCGGCAAGGTAAATATAAATTGGCTACCTTTTCCTTTTTCACTAATACACTCGAGTGTACCGCCCAGTTCTCTTGCTAAGAGTAATGAAATAGATAAGCCTAAGCCCGTGCCACCAAATTTACGTGTTGTAGTTACATCTCCTTGTATAAAAGGATTAAATATTTTTTCTTGCTCCTCATCAGATAAACCAATACCGGTATCGGTAACGGAAAAGGATATAGAATTATTTTCAGTGTTGAAATGTGTATCTAACTGAACTTTTCCTTCGCTGGTAAATTTAATCGCATTACTACACAAGTTGATTAAAATTTGTTTCAGGCGAACTGAGTCGGTAATGATAGAGGAGGGCAGTGGAAATTGGTTGTTTACAATAAAAGAAATATTTTTATCAAGCGCACGTTTGGAAATGATTGATTCTATTTCATAATTAATATGCACAGGTGATGTAGCAGTCATTTCGAGTTCGAGTTGACCCGATTCTATTTTAGAAAGATCTAAGATTTCATTAATTAAATCTTGAAGGTGCTTACTGTTTCGAACAATGGTTTGTTTTAGTCTTTTTTGCTCTGTCAGAGAAAGGTTGCTGTTTAATATTTGTTCTGTGAAACCAATGATGGCTGTCAGCGGTGTACGTATTTCATGACTCATATTGGCAAGAAATGTAGACTTGGCTTGATTTGCGCCAATCGCAACTTGTTTTTGCTGTAATAGATTAAGTTCAGTTATGTCGTTATGACGGTAAACAAAGATAGCAATACTTAGCCCTAATAAAACGGCAATGCTTCCGAGTATTAATGCTGCGTTATGATATTGATGGTTTTTATTTTGTGTTGCCTTTAGTTTTTGGTTAATAATATTCCTTTGTGTATTTAACATTTTAGTTAAACCTGCCATAACATTCTCTTGAGCAGGTATCACTTTTTTGAGTAATTCGTTAGCGAGTTCTTTCTGATCGTCTAAAAGGAGTTCAATGACTTGTTGTTGATAATTTGCTCCAGCGACTATTAATGGCTGCACTTCTTTCCATAATTCTTTCTGTAAATTGGTATCGTTATGCTGTAATAAATGTTCTCTAGCCAATATGAATTTGGCAGCCTCATTTCGAATCTTACGAGAAATTTCCTCTATTCTAAATACATCGTCAGTTGAGCTCATTTCATAAATTAAAAGTGAGCGCTTCTGTGCGGCTTCACGCATAGCAAAGATGTCGTCAATTTCTTTATGTTCTTGAACAATTTCATTAAGACTTTGACTATTGTCGTTTATGCTGAAATCAGAAACAGCAATTAGTAATCCCAATAAGATGAGTATGGCTGAAAAGCCACTTAAAATAACAACTTTGGAACTGCTGGCTGTGAGTATAGGCTGCAAGTACTACCACCAAGTTTTTATCGTTTATTAAGGCATATGCCTTATAACTATTAGACCTTGGCTGTCAGTTTTGCAAGCTGACAAATGAAATTATGTTTATTTATTACTTATGCGGAGATTAAAAAAAGTGTGTCAAGATGTTTTAAACTGTTTTTACATTAAGCCTTTAAACGGTTGTACATCAACCAATGTGCCCGCTTCAACATTCCCCCAGTCTTGCGGCAATATAATGAAACAGTTTGCTTTACTCATACCACTAAGAACGTGTGAGGCTTGCATACCAATACTTTCAACGACTAAGTCACCTTGGTCGTTATATTGTAATATACCACGTTGAAAATCCGTTCTACCGGGTGCTTTGCGTAAGTTTGTTTTGCAAGCCACTTTTACGACGGTAGGTTTGTTCGTTTTTAAACCCATCATGGTTTTTAGTGTCGGTAGAGCAAATTGATAAAACGTTGCCATCACTGAGACAGGGTTACCGGGTAAGCCAAAAAATACGGCATCGTCAACAAAACCAAAGGCAAGAGGCTTACCTGGCTTCATAGCTATTTTCCAAAAATCAACTTTACCAAGTTTATCTAAGGTTTCTTTGACATAATCAGCATCACCAACAGAAACGCCACCAGAGGTAATAATGGCATCTGCTTGATTCGCTGCTTCTTTAAAAGCATTTTCAATTACTGTTTTATCATCAGCAATAATGCCCATGTCGATGATCTCGACACCTAAGTTTTTTAACATACCAAAAATTGTATAGCGGTTGCTGTCGTATATTTGGCCTTCTTCTAAAGCTTGACCGACATTTCGTAACTCGTCACCGGTAGAAAAAAAGGCAACGCGTATTTGTTTATGTACCGTTACTTCTGCAACGCCTAGTGAGGCTAGAACACCGAGTTCAGCAGGAGATAGAAGTTGACCAACATGGAGCACGCTATCACCATCTTTTATATCTTCACCAATGTGCCTAACATTTTCATTTTCACAATGGCCAGATTGAATGGTAATACTATCGTTATCATTCACTTGCACTTGTTCTTGCATAATAACCGTGTTGGTGCCGGTTGCCATTTGCGCGCCTGTCATAATGCGAATACATTCACCCGACTTTACTTCGCCTGCAAAAGGAATACCTGCGAAAGACTTGCCGACGAGTGTTAATGTTTTCTCACCGCTTGTTGGCAGATCATTAGCATTAAGTGCATAACCATCCATGGCAGAGTTTGCATATGGTGGCACGTTGATGCTTGAAATCACTTCTTTAGCTAAAACTCGATTGAGCGCATCACGAATAGGCAAAGTTTCAGTAGCTGCTATTGTTTTGACTGAACCAGTCATATGAGCAATAGCTTGTTCGACAGTAAGCCAAGGTGCCTGGACTGAAGGTTGATCGCATGCAGAGGTTGATACCGGAATAGATTTGTTCATGATGTGGCTCTAGTGGTTAGTCAGTAAAGATAAACTATTATCGCATAAACGTTTTAAAATGTATTTCGGCATTGTTTAATTCATCGGCCGTGTTGATATTAATGAAGGCATTTGGCTTGTCAGAAAAGTCAGTAGTTTTATAGGGTTGTTGTTGCATCCACAGTCTTGTTTTGCGTTCACCCTGTTGTAAAAAAGATTCTAATGAGTCAACTAATGACCTGTGGATTAGTGCAAAAGTAGGTTGCAATTGTTCACCATCATGGGCGATCGATATTTTACTCTGCCCTAATTCATGCGTTAAGCGTTGAACAAGATCAAGTGGGATGAATGGACTATCAGCTGGGAGAGTGAGTAACCATTCACACTGAGTTTGTTTTAACGCCGTTAATATCCCCGCAAGTGGGCCGGCAAAACCATTTATTTGATCTTCAAAAACCTCATAGCCTAATTCACGATAGCGTTCGATATTTCGATTTGCGCTGAGTAAAATGTCATTAACTTGTGGTTTTATTCGCTTGATAAGGTGCTGTGCAAGTGGAGTATTATTGAGCTCGACAAGGCCTTTATCTAAGCCTCCTAAACGAGAACCTTGTCCGCCGGCGAGAATTACGGCTGTAATTAACTGTTTATTTATACTCATATTTTGAAAAATCGGCCACTTTGAGAAATTTATACGCAAGAATCGCATAAAACTGGCAAAAGTGGTGATTATTTAATTAAATTAACACTGGTTTGCGCCGATAATAAGATTAGCGGCTAGCTGTATATTTCCTAGCTAATTAAGTCGAGTTTTTAAAACTTATTCTGATGAGCATTGTCACATACGTGTTCATTATTGATTTTGATACTTGGAGCTTGTCATGAAAACTGATCTTCAATCAACACTAACCAGTGCACTTTCTGGCTTGCAAGTCGGTGTGAAACGAGCTGAGTCTGCTGCAAGTGAAGTTGCAAAATTGACAACAGGATCAGATTCAGTGCGAGATACCGTTAAGCCCTTATTAGAGCTTCAGCAATCAGAACAACAAGTAGCAACATCTTCTAAAGTTGTGCAAGTTGAAAATGACACTTTGGGTCGCTTTGTAGATGAAACCGCCTAAAAAAATATAAACTATGTGGACCCTCTATTTTCCTTGATTTAGCGCCCAATCAATATGTTCATTAACCAGTTTAGTTGTTAATGGTTTTTTTTCTTTTAATGCGGAAATAATGCTTTTTTGCATTACTCCATCACCATGTTCTCTTAAATTATTGCCTAGTGCCACCGCAATATTGCGTAACCATCTTTCATAACCAATCCGTCTAATGGCACTGCCTTGTGTTTTATTTAAAAAAGTTTCTTCGTCCCAGTTAAACAAGTCAAGTAACTGCACATTGTCTAAATGGTGTCGTGATAAAAAATCCACTTCAGGTGTGTCAGTCGCAAAACGGTTCCAAGGGCAGCACAACTGGCAATCATCACAGCCATATATTCTATTGCCCATTAAAGAACGCAAACTTTCAGGGATAGCACCTTTCAATTCAATAGTGAGATAAGAAACGCATAAACGCGCATCTACTACATAAGGTTCAATAATGGCTTTAGTCGGGCATATATCTATACATGCTTGGCAGGTACCGCAGTGTTTTTCAGCTGGCTTATCAATGGGCAGAGGGAGATCGGTATATATTTCGCCAAGAAAAAACCACGAGCCAGCTTCTTTATTCAAAAGATTGCTGTGTTTGCCGATCCAACCTAAACCGGCTTTTTCTGCGAGAGGTTTTTCCATTACTGGCGCGCTGTCGACAAAAACACGATAGCCAAAGTCTCCGATTTCATCTTCAATTCTTTGACTGAGTTTTTTTAGTCGTTGTCGCAAAACTTTATGGTAATCCCTTCCTAAGGCATAGCGTGATATATACGCTTTGTTACAGTCACTTAATACAGACTCTGCATTAATAATATCAGGCGGCCAATAGTCCATGCGGCCAGTAATAATTCGCTCAGTACCTTCAATTAGTTCGGCAGGTCGTGTCCGTTTAGTACCATGTTCTGTCATCCACTCCATATCACCATGGCATCCATTGTCTAACCATTTTTCAAGATAGCGCTCAGTCTCAGCAAGCTGGGTATCGGCAATAGCAATTTGCTGAAACCCCAGCTCTTTTCCCCACTGCTTAATTTTCTCAGCGAGGATCGAGAGTTGTTCTGCATTATATGAACTTGTTGGCTTCTGAATTTTACTCATACAGGCTATGATAACGCGCATGAAGCCACTACCAAACAATTTATATAGCTCCGAACAAACTCGAGAGCTTGATCGCATAACGATAGAGGAATTTGAAGTCTCAGGAACGGTGTTAATGGAGCGAGCCGGCTCAGTTGCATTTGAAACCTTAAAAGCGCATTGGCCTGAGGCAAAAACCATTTGTGTTGTTTGTGGCACCGGTAATAATGGTGGTGATGGTTATGTGGTTGCACGACTAGCCCAAGAACAAAGTTACCAAGTTGAAGTATTGATTGTCGGTGATGCCAATAAGATTAAAGGTGACGCCTTAGCTGCGAAGCAGCGACTCGAAGGTTGTGGGGTTAAAATCCAAGTTTATGGCAATGGAAAATTACCTTTAGCTGATGTCGTGGTTGATGCAGTTTTTGGTACAGGGCTCAATGGTGAGGTTAGCGGTGATGCTATTTATGCCATAAAAGCGATTAATCAACATGGAACGCCCATTTTCTCTTTAGATATTCCCTCGGGTTTATTAGCAGATACCGGTATCGTTTTGACGGATGTCGTAAATGCAGATGTCACATTATCTTTTATTGGTTTGAATCAAGGCTTGTTAACGGCTCAAGGCCCTGATTGTTGTGGTGAGTTGTTGTTTGATGATTTGAAAATTCCATCAGGAGTGAGCCTCAAGGTTCCCACTTCAGTGAAGCGATTAGACATTCAATCGCCGCTATTTAAAGCACGCAAAAAAGACAGCCACAAAGGCATGTTTGGTCACGCTTTAATTTTAGGTGGTGAAATAGGTATGAGCGGCGCAGCGAGATTAGCTTGCGAGGCAGCTTTACGTACTGGGGCTGGTTTGGTGAGTTTAGGGACACGCTATGCCCATGCAGTAATAATTAATTCAAGCCGCCCTGAAATTATGAGCCATCCTGCTGAGCGAGAAAATGAGGCAGAAACACTCATTGAAAAAGCGGATGTGATTGCGATTGGGCCAGGCTTAGGACAGAGCGAATGGTCTGCCACATTATTTGCTGTAGCGATTAATAGTAGCAAGCCGATGGTCGTTGATGCGGATGCGCTTAACTTACTCGCAATGGAGCATATACAAAGTGATAACTGGATTTTAACGCCGCATCCTGGAGAAGCGGCACGAATGCTTGATGTGAGTATTGATGAGATTCAAAGTGATCGATTTGCCGCGGTCAAAAGGCTCGCAGAAAAATTTGGTGGTACTGTTGTTTTAAAAGGTAACGGTACTCTGATTCACACCGATGGCATCACTTATTTGTGTGATAAAGGAAACCCTGGCATGGCCAGCGGTGGCATGGGTGATGTCTTAACCGGCATTATTGTCGGTTTACTGGCCCAAGGATTTTCTTTGGCAGAAGCGGCGAAAGTAGGTGTGCACTTACATGCATGTTCAGGTGATGCTGCGGTTAAAGGCGTAGGTGAGCGCGGTTTATTAGCTAGTGATCTCATGCCTTCAATACGCCGTTTAATTAACATCAACTAACTCTCTGTTATTTATGGCTATTTTTCTTGCTGATGAACAAGCTACGATTGGTTTTGGCCAAAAGCTCGCTCAGTGTTGGCAAACTGACTTTCCTGAAACTGGGCTCACAATTTATCTTCATGGGGATTTAGGGGCGGGAAAATCCACTCTGGCACGTGGGTTGATTCAGTTTTTTCTACCGCAGGCCAAAGTGAAGAGCCCAACCTATACCTTGGTTGAAGCTTATGAGATTACAAATATATCAAGTCTCAAGCATATATATCATTTTGATTTATATCGCCTAGCCGACCCAGAAGAGCTCGAATACTTAGGTGGACGCGATTATTTTTCATCAGACTCACTGTGTTTAATAGAGTGGCCATCGCGTGGCGAAGGTTGGCTAACAAAGGCGGATTTAGAAATTACGCTTGAGTATCAGAACGAAAGCAGGGTATTAACATTCATGGCAAATACGGATGCGGGTCAGCATATAATCGATAAATTCACATAGATGAATCTAGATAATGGCCGATTTCATTAGCCAATTTCACTTTATTCTCGAATTTATCGAGATAATTACGCTATCTATCTAAAATATATAGAAAAATACTTGATTATCTATGCAGTTTTATCCAATATTAGAGATATGCATGGATAAAGGGGTATCCAAGTGTTTAAATTGCCAACACGATTTATATTATTAATTTGTCTATCGATAGGTTTATTGCCAAGCCTTCTTTACGCTGCTGAAGTGCGTGGTTTACGCATGTGGCCAGCACCGGATAATACTCGCCTTGTTTTTGACCTAAATGCACCTGTAGAACACAGCCTATTCACCCTTACTCAGCCTAATCGTATTGTTATTGATTTAAAAAATGCGCAAGTTACCGGTGCATTGCCTTCAGTTACCTATAATGAACTACGTTTAAAAGGTATTCGCTATGCAAAACGTGGCAACAATGATTTACGCGTAGTGTTAGATTTAAAAAATGCAGTTAAACCGAAAAGTTTTGTTTTAAAACCACATAGTAGCTATGGACACCGTTTGGTTGTCGATTTGTTTGATGCTGAGCAAAACAAAAAGGTGGTCGCTAAAAAGCGTCCTGTTTATAAAACGCATAAAAAAGCACGAGACTTAATTGTTGCGATTGATGCCGGCCATGGCGGTGAAGATCCTGGTGCGATTGGGCAACGAGGAACGCGTGAAAAAGATGTTGTTTTAAAAATTGCCAAAGAATTAGAAAAACTTATCAAGCGTGAACGTGGTATGAAGCCACTAATGATTCGTACCGGTGATTATTACATTGGTTTGAAAGAACGTGTGAAAAAAGCACAAATAGCACAAGCCGATTTATTTATATCGATTCATGCTGACGCATTTAAAAATGGTAAAGCGCGAGGCACATCTGTATTTATTCTATCGGAGAGGGGCGCTAGTTCAGATTTAGCGAGCTTCTTAGCCGATAGTGAAAATAACGCAGATTTAAATGGCGGTGTTAGCAGTACTGATGACGACTTACTTAATATGGTCCTTGCGGACATGGTGAAAAATTCTACATTAGAAGACAGTCATCAAATTGCGAGTAAAGTCTTAGCTGGTTTAAAAGATGTTAATCACTTACATAAGCATACCGTTGAACAAGCCGGTTTTCGCGTTTTAAAGGCGGGTCGTCCTGCCATATTAGTTGAAACAGCATTTATTTCTAATCGTAAGGAAGAACGTAAACTTCGTTCACCTAAACACCAAAAAGCACTAGCACGCGCTATTTTTAGAGGAACGCGTGCTTATTTCCGTTCAAACCCTATTCCCGGTACATTATTGGCTTTACGTGATCGCAAGCACCGTATAGCGCGCGGAGAAACATTAAGTGGAATTGCTGAACGATATCAAGTCAGTTTAGCGTCGATTCGTGGTGCGAATAATTTGCGGAATGATCATCTTCCTGTTGGAAAAACTTTACGTATACCCGCCATATGATTTTAATTGAGGCAGTTAAAATCAATCAATGAGATAAAGAGAATGTTTTTATCTTATGAATTATTATCCCAATTACTTTATATTTTTGTTCGGAAAGCTTATTGCTTTTCTGAGCATATAAAATATTCACTCTGGCACTCGACATCATGTAAGCTTGCACTATGCAGGCAGTTACGAAATCTAGAAAATCCATTCAACAGCTCTCAAGTCAACTTGCTAATCAAATTGCAGCGGGTGAGGTAGTTGAGCGCCCTGCATCTGTTATTAAAGAACTACTAGAAAATAGTTTAGATGCTGGTGCTACTCAAATCGATATTGATATTCAGGCTGGTGGCACGCAACAAATTCGTATTCGTGATAATGGGCATGGCATTCCTCAAGACGAGTTACCATTAGCACTGAGTCCTCACGCAACCAGTAAAATTCGTTCTATTGATGATCTTATTCAAGTATCGAGTATGGGTTTTCGAGGTGAAGCCTTAGCCAGTATTGCTTCAGTGAGTGAACTGCTGTTGACCTCATGTTATTCCGAAATGGCTTGGACCATCAAAGCGAAAGAAGGCCAGTTTGATTTATTGCCTGCATCACATCCTGTCGGTACGACCGTTGAAGTGAATAATTTGTTTTTCAATACGCCAGCTCGACGCAAATTTTTGAAAGCCGATCGAACAGAGTACCGCCATATTGAAGATGTGGTGAAACGTATTGCGTTATCACGTTTTGATGTTGCTATAAATTTTCGGCATAACCAACGAAAAGTTTTTTCATTACCTGTTGCATTATCAAAAGATAATAAACTAAAACGATTAACACGATTAGTGAATAAAGAATTTATTAATGCTGCGGTTGAACTAAATTATGAAAATGCAGGTTTAAAATTGAGTGGTTGGATAGCAACAAGTGATTATTCACGCAGCCAGTCCGATATGCAGTATTTTTTTGTTAATGGTCGTGTAATTCGCGATAAAGTGATTACGCATGCGATTAAACAAGCCTACCAAAATACTTTACATCCAGGACGCTTTCCTGTTTATGTTTTGCAATTAGAAATGGATCCTGAACAAGTTGATGTCAATGTTCATCCGACTAAACATGAAGTACGCTTTCGACAAGGTCGTTTAATTCATGATTTTTTATTTTATAGTTTACGTGAAGCACTAAGTCATCACGCAAAAAATGAAGGCTGCTTGAAAGCAAATGGAGAAGTTACTGCGTTAGCGA
>Ga0316204_10005439_pt1 | contig 21003 bp, 18 predicted proteins | sample 6monrhotite_MG_2_FD_205661 | JGI IMG/M metagenome (GOLD analysis project Ga0316204, IMG submission 205661) | Microbial mat bacterial communities from mineral coupon in-situ incubated in ocean water Damariscotta River, Maine, United States -... | ecosystem: Environmental > Aquatic > Marine >... | reverse complement strand
TAGCATAGCGCTTGTTGCGATGAAAAATAGTATTTTGTGCATAGTCAATTCCTGGCCTGATGTAACAAACATACCATTAAAATGTTATTTTATTTGATATTTTTCCAAGCGATAATCTAGGGTATGTCGGCTAATGCCGAGTAATCTTGCAGCCTGAGTTTTATTTCCCTGGGTGCGCGTGAGCGATTGCTCGATCAATTGTTGCTCTAGCTCGGCTAGGTTGACCCCCTCTGCTGGCAATTCCCATGTATTAGATTGTTGATTATTGCTGATTAGATCAGTCTGTAATAACTCTGGCGTGAGCTCTCGATTGGCATATAGTAAAGCCCAGCGTTCGCACAGGTTTTTCAGTTGGCGAACATTGCCGGGCCAACCGTAATTTTCGATCAATCGTGCTGCTGATGGCGTAAAGGTAGCAAGAGGACGATTATGACTTGCGGCTGACTGTTCAAGGAACATGTTGCTTAGAGGAGTGATATCTTCACGTCGTTCTCGTAAGGGCGGCAGGTGCAGGGTAATCACACTAAGCCGATAATAGAGGTCTTCACGGAAGGTCCCCTCTTTCATCATGGCCTGTAGGTCTTTGTGGGTGGCTGCAACCACGCGTACATTTACGTGACGTGGGGCATCGGCACCTATGGCCTGGATTTCACCCTCTTGTAAAAAACGCAGTAGTTTGACTTGGGCATTGAGAGGAAGATCGCCAATTTCATCGAGTAGCAGGGTGCCATTGTCCGCCGCAGCTATGCGTCCTTCACGGGCTTGGCTGGCACCGGTAAAAGCCCCTTTGGTATGCCCAAATAACTCGGCTTCTACTAATTGCTCAGGAAGCGCACCGCAGTTAACCACAATCCATGGCCCATCAACACGGGGTGAGTGTCGGTGAATGCTTTGAGCAAGGTGCTCTTTACCGGTGCCTGTCTCGCCGTTAATTAACACATTGGCATCGGTGTCAGCAATGCTGTGGGCCTGTTGGTAGACCAGTTGCATTTTGTCCGAGCTACTTTGTAACTCCCCCGCCTGTGTGGTTTGTAGTGCTTGGCGTAGGCGTTTGTTTTCCCCCTTAAGTTGCGCTACCTGAAGTCCGCGCTCAAGCACAGAGAGTACATGCTCTTCACGGAATGGTTTGACTAAAAAATCAAAAGCACCGGTTTTCATGATATCAACTGCAGCTTCGACGCTGGCATAGGCGGTCATTACGATGACAGTGGCAAATGGATCAATCTTTAAGACCGATTCAAGTAGTGCGTGACCATCCTTGATTGGCATGCGCAAGTCGGTGAGCAATAGGTCAGGGTGCTGCTCTTGGTAGAGTTTGAGCGCTTCTGCCCCATGGCAGGCTTGTAGAACAGAGTAACCCGCATCTTCTAGCTGAAAGGCCAGTACTTCACGGATGCCGGGATCGTCGTCTGCAATCAAAATAAGAGGAGGTGTTGACATGTTATGCCCTTGGTATGGTCAATGTGAAACGCGTAACGCCATCAGAAGATTGGCAGCTTAGTGTACCATCATGAGCCTCAACAATTCTTGCGCCGATCGCCAAACCTAGGCCCGTCCCATCCGCCCGCGTGGTGAAAAATGGCTCAAAAATATGTTGCTGATCTTGTTCGCTGATTTCAGGGCCGTAATTACTCACGATAAGATACCAATTATGCTCATCCAGAGATGAGTTCATACTGACGGTGCTGTGTGGATCGGCAAATTGCAACGCGTTAAGTACTAAATTGAGTATTACCTGTTGTAGTTGATCATGGTCACCTCGAATCAGCGCTGTGGCTGAGTGTGCTTGGATGAATTTGAGAGATAGGCATTTATCATGTGTGTGGGGTTTGGCCGTTTCTAATACATCGTTACACAGCTCAAGGGGGTTAATGGGCGTTAAGGTGGTTTGTGGCGGGCGCGCATACTGCAGTACATGCTTAGTAATGTCATCCAGTCGAGTTATATCTTTCTCTAGTCGGCTCAACAGTGTTGCGGCGCGTTCCGGGTTATTAGCGACACTACGTTTAAGTACATCTACCGCGCCCTGCATGCTGGTGAGAGGGTTGCGGACTTCATGGGCAATGCCAGCGGCCATTTGTCCTAGCGCGGCGAGCTGTTCTGCTCGGCGAGCGCGTTCGTAGCTGAGGGTGAGCTCTTGCAGCGCCTGATCTCGCTGTTGCGCGGTACGGCGATGTCGCTCTAACTCTTCTTTGATTCGATCACTTAGCCATCCGGTGGTCATGCCGACGATGAGTAACAGCACCATGTCACTGACCACGGGAATATTGAACATATATTCGGTGTGTAAGTGAGGCACCCGGTAATGGGGGTAAAGTGCTGCTGCGATAGTCGCTACCAGAGTGCCGCCCAATGCCCCTGATATGAAGCCTGCGAGGATCACGGGAATGAAGAATAGCTTCTGAGTCGCCACCATCAGTAGCGACATATCGGAAATTTGCATGCTGTTATGGGCAATGGTGATACTTGTTAACAGCAGTATGATAATGGCCCATTGAACCCTGGGTGTGAAATCAAAGAAGAAGTAGGTCAGCGTATAGAGGTGATTTTTCATGCTGTGAGCTTCTGGCGTGGGTAAAATTAGCTTGGCAGTGTATCATTAGCGGTTGTTGAACTGAATTTTCATAGTAAATTTTTAAGGAGCTAGATATGGCGGTTGGCGCAACTGAATTGCCGGAAATGCTACCGATAAAAGGGGTGCGACTAGGGGTGGCGTGTGCAGGGATTAAAAAACCTGGGCGACGCGATGTGGTGCTTATTGAACTTGCTGAGCAAGTACGTAGTGCTGGTGCTTTTACCCGTAATGCATTTTGTGCTGCTCCGGTTGTGTTAGCTAAGCAACACCTGCATCAGGCAGTGCCTCGTTATTTATTGATCAATACCGGTAATGCCAATGCAGGCACTGGTTCGGCAGGTATGCAAGCTGCTGAACAGAGTTGCCGTGCACTTGCTCAAGTTGCCGACTGTAACGCGAATCAGGTGTTGCCATTCTCTACCGGAGTGATAGGTGAGCCACTTCCAATTGAGAAGATTGAAGCGGCGCTACCTGAGGCATACTCTCAGCTGAACGAGTTAGGCTGGGAGGATGCAGCGTGGGGTATTTTGACCACGGATACTGTCGCGAAAGGGGTTTCTCAAAAGATTGAGATAGAGGGTCATGAGGTTACCATTACGGGAATATCCAAAGGCTCCGGCATGATTCGCCCCGATATGGCAACCATGTTGGCCTATATCGCAACTGACGCATCGATTGCGCAGCCACTGTTAGAAAAATGTTTAAAGCATGCAGTGAATCGCTCTTTTAATCGTATTACCGTGGATGGCGATACTTCTACTAATGATGCCTGTATCTTGATCGCATCTGGTGGTAGCAGCCTGCCCGAGTTAAGTGATGAAAACGATCCCGCCTACCGGAGACTCTTGACGGCGATTGGTGAGGTTTTTGAACTCCTGGCGCAAAAAATTATTCGTGACGGTGAGGGTGCAACTAAACTGATTACTATTGAGGTTGAGCAGGGCGAAAATGAAGAGGAGTGCAACGCGGTTGCCTACACTGTCGCTCATTCGCCACTGGTTAAGACGGCCTTTTTTGCGAGTGACCCCAATTGGGGGCGTATCCTTGCCGCTGTAGGGCGTGCTGGTGTGGCTGATTTAGACTTGTCAAAAATAGAGATCTACCTGGGCAATGTTTGCATCGTTAGAAACGGCGGGCGAGCGGAAGACTATACCGAACAGCGCGGACAGCAGGTAATGGATCAGGAAGAGATCACTGTGAGCATTCGCTTGGCCCGTGGTAAGGCCCAAACCCGGGTGTGGAGTTGTGACTTTAGCTATGACTACGTCAAAATCAATGCGGAATACCGGACATAAACGTGATGGGTGACAAAAAAACATTACATGTTGCAGTGGCAGTGATTCGTAATCGTGAGGGCGAGATATTGATTACCCAGCGCCCTGATCATCTGCACAAGGGCGGTTACTGGGAGTTTCCTGGAGGCAAGCTAGAGATGGGGGAGTCTGCTGAGCAAGCCCTGCATCGGGAGTTGTTTGAGGAGTTAGGGATTGAGGTGCTGCAGGCACAGCCACTGATCACGGTTCCTTACGCATATCCAGAGCACCACGTGCGACTAAATGTTTGGCAGGTGATGGAATTTGAAGGTGAAGCCCGTGGTTGCGAGGGGCAGCCCCTGGCTTGGGTATCGAGTGATCAATTGGGTGAATACCGTTTTCCGGAAGCAAATTCCCCGATTATCCGCGCTATACAGCTGCCTGGTTTGTACATGATTACAGGAAAACCAGCTGATCAGCCCGAGCTTTTTTTGACTAAGCTAGAAAAAGCCTTGCAGCGTGGTATTCGGCTGGTACAACTTCGAGCCAAAGATTTAAATGAAGAGGCTTTGCTTGCCTTGGTAAGACAGGCGCTTGGACTGACTCGTCAATATGGGGCAAAGTTGTTATTGAATGGTTCGCCGGCTTTGTTGGAAAGAGTTCCGGAGTTGGATGGTATTCAGATATCCAGTGATCGCTTGGCAGAATTTAAGGCGCGCCCGATTGCGTTGCAAAAATTGCTAGGTATTTCATGCCACTCGCCAGAGCAGCTCCGTCACGCGGAGCGTATTGGCGCTGATTTTGCGTTGCTCTCACCTGTGCAGGCAACGACAAGTCACCCCGGTGATGATCCGCTTGGTTGGGATTGTTTTTCTCAGTGGGTAGCGGAGACCTCGATCCCCGTTTACGCCCTAGGGGGGATGGATGTCGTGTGGGAAGACGAGGCGCGGCAACGGGGTGGGCAAGGGATTGCGGCTATTAGCGCGCTGTGGGAATCGTAAGTAGTCGGTTAATCATCATCCTGCTGGGGTTGAGGCAAGGGCTCGCCTGCAATGCGGTGTCCCTCACTGGCCCACTCGCCAAGGTCGATGAGTTTGCAGCGTTCGCTACAAAAAGGACGATATGTTGACTCGGTACTCCACGTCACCGCTTTACTGCAGCTGGGGCATTTGACTTCGGTCTTGCTCATAGGCCGCAGAGCATAAGTTGGAAGTTAATCTCTCTGTTTACTTGATGGGGGCGCGAAGTAATCGAGGCCTCCATAAAGCGTACTGAGAATCTGTGGCGACCGCCACTCACTTCTGGGAAGGCGTTATCTGCGCTATCGACACCGATACGAATCATTTGATACTGGTTATTGTTGCTATCTAGCGCTTGCTGGAAAAAACCGTTGTGTGCAGTCTCCTGTCTAGGGCTTGAGCTTTCACGTATTAGTTTGATTAGTAGGTCGTTGGCATGACGGACGGGGCGCAGGAACTGCTGCCAGGTTTTTAGGTCGTACTGACGATTTTCCATCGAGCGTTCCAGCCAATGATGGAGCATTGGTAAGTCAAAGTCGCAGGTTCCCCCGGCGATAGCCGAGCGCTGTTTGATGTTGTTGATCAACTCATTTTGACGTAACTCTTGTCCCAATACACCACTAATACCCAATAACTGATCTGAGTAACTCTCCAGCTGATTCAATATGTTATCCAGTTGTGGTTCATCAACACCAGGGAGTTTTTTGAGGCGCGCCAGTGAACAGCTTTGACGCTCCATCTCTTTTATATATTCGGTTTTAAGGTCAGCGCGGTTAAGCATTTCGAGGATGTCGATGAGGGCGCTGAGGGCACCTCGACTATCCCAGCAGGTCTCTCCTGAAAGAAAATGATCGCTCTGTTGGAATAACAATTCCAGACGCAGCAGGGTACGTACCCGTTCATTTAATGGTTGTTCATAGTAGACCGTTTTTTGCACAAAAATACCCAGTGATGCAGCGATAGCGACAATGTATCTGCAATTGTCTAATACTTTGGCGTATCTGACAAATATTGCGTGTTAATAATTGCTGAGTTGCAGGTAATTTTGGTGTAATTGCAGTACCTGTTGGCGTAAAGCTTCACTGTCACCGCTATTATCGATGATGTCATCTGCCGCAAGTAACCGAGTTTGGCGACTCACTTGTGTCGCAATAATCGCTTGAGCTGTTTGTTCACTAATGTTGTCACGTTGACAGGTTCGTTCCAGTTGAAGGTGCTCTGAGATATCCACGACCAGAATGCGGTCGAGTAAATCTTGCCAGCCGCTCTCAAGCAACAGTGGAATACTCATAATACAGTAGGGATGTTGATGTGTGGCGAGATTTGCTAGTTCCAACATGCGTTGACGGATGCATGGATGTAAAATAGCTTCGAGTTGCTTACGTTTATTGGGATCAGTAAATACAATCTGTCGCAACTGTTTACGACGTAGCTGTCCCTGATCATCAAGTAGGTGATCACCAAATAGCGCGGTAATTTCTCTGAGTGCAGGTTGTTTAGGTGTGACGACTTCTCGGGCAATAATATCCGCATCGATAATAGGTACACCTAGCTCAGCAAACAGCGTGCTAATTGTGCTTTTGCCTGAACCGATACCGCCCGTGAGGCCAATTCTCAACATAATAAGTAATTGAGCCTTAAATTAATTGAGTCCCGCGAGGCCCAGGTAAGTTTGATTAATTTCATGCCCCCAAATGAGTGCTAACCAGCCCGCAGCGGCGAGGTAAGGGCCGAATGGTATGGGGATGTTGCGGTCACGACCACGAGCTAAAATTAAAGTGATACCCACCACGGCACCCACTAGGCTAGATAGGAGAATAATTACGGGCAGCATCTGCCAGCCCATCCAAGCGCCGAGCAAGGCAAGCAGCTTAAAGTCACCGTATCCCATGCCCTCTTTGCCCGTTAGTAACTTGAATAGCCAAAATATCGACCAGAGGCTGAGGTAGCCTGCCGCGGCACCGATCAGACTGGTATGGCTATCAACAAACAGGTTGCTCAAGCTCAATAACAGCCCAAGCCAGAGTAGCGGAAGGGTGATTGTGTCAGGTAATAATTGATGATCAAAATCAATCATTGTTAGCGCAATTAACGCCCAGCTAAGTAGCATAGCGGCAAGCGCTTGCGCGCCAAAACCAAAATGCCAGGCGACTACCGCTGTGAGTATTCCCGTGATTAACTCAATGACGGGGTAGCGTATCGAAATAGGTGTGGCGCAGTTTGAACATTTCCCTCGTAACATTAGGTAGCTAAGCAGTGGGATATTTTCCCACGGGCGGATTTTATGCTCACAATGAGGGCAACGTGAAGCTGGAAAGAGTAGGTTAAAGGGTTTGTTAGTGGGAGGTGTTTTTTCTGGCTCCAGCAAGGCTTGGCATTGATTGCGCCAATCATTTTGCATCATTTTTGGCAGACGAAAGATGATTACATTCAAAAAGCTCCCTACTAGTAGGCCAAGTAGGGTGCAAAGGGTGATAAATAGCACTGGAGTCTGCTCCAGTAAGGTAGTTATGCCATCCATCGTTAAACAACTTCTCCCATTTTGAATATTGGTAGATACATGGCGATGACGAGACCACCGATGACTATGCCTAAGAAGGCCATGATTAAGGGTTCAAGCAAGCTGGTAAGGCCATCTACCGCATTGTCCACCTCTTCTTCATAGAAATCTGCGACTTTAGCAAGCATGCCATCCAGTGAGCCGGTCTCTTCACCAATAGAGACCATTTGTAATACCATATTAGGGAACAGTTCACTTTGTCGCATACAAATAGTAAGTTGTTGACCTGTGGCCACGCCATCCCTCATCACCAAGATAGCCTCTCCGTAGAGGCTGTTGCCCAATGTGCCGGCAACCGTTTCCATCGCCTCTACCAGAGGCACGCCAGCGGCAAACATGGTGGATAGGGTGCGAGCGAAGCGCGCGATGACTGATTTTTCCAAAATACTCCCTATGACGGGTAGCTTTAAAACAACGCGGTCAAGTAGTCGATTAAACTGGAGAGATTTTTCTTTTAGTTTTTTGGTAACAATGGTGGTGATTACGATTCCAGCGAAGATTATATGCCAATATGCTTGGGTAAATTCCGATAAATGGACCACGAATTGAGTGAGTGCGGGAAGCTCACCGCCAAAATTAGTGAACATGGATTGAAATTGGGGAACGACAAAGACTAAAAGTATTGTAGTGACAACAAAAGCAACGACTAACACTGCAACAGGGTAGAACATTGCGCTCTTAACCTTTGATTTTATTGCTTCGCTCTTCTCCATATAGGTTGCAAGGCGGTGTAATAGGTTTTCGAGAATACCCGCTTGCTCACCAGCACCTACTAGATTACAGAATAGGTCATCAAATTGCTTAGGGTGCTTGGCAAGTGATTCGGCAAGGGTTGAGCCACCTTCAATATCACCCTTTACAGTGATTAAGAGCGCTTGCATTGAGGGGTTTTCATGGCCTTTGGCAACGATCTCAAAAGATTGTACAAGAGGAACACCAGCAGACATCATAGTTGCCAATTGGCGGGCAAAGATGGTGATATCTTTGGTTGTGATTTTTTTCTTTGATGCCATTCCGCCAAGAAGTGGTTTAGGCTTCTTTTTTACCTTGGTGGGATTGATACCCTGGCGGCGTAGCTCGGCTTTTATGAGGGGTAAATTGCGCCCATCCATAACCCCTTTAACTGGATTACCTTGTTTGTTAACCCCTTCCCAGGCAAAGGTGTCTAATTTTTTTGTAGCCTCTTTAGCCATGATGTTTAATCCTTGGTAACACGGTTAATTTCTTCAAGGCCTGTGACGCCTTCTAACATTTTTTTCAGCCCTGAGGCTCGCAGATCGGGAACACCTTCGAGCTTGGCTTGATCGGCAATTTGTATGGCATTTCCTCCCTCCATGATGATGCGCCCAATGGCATCAGTAATGGGCATTACTTGGTAAATACCGACACGCCCTTTATAGCCATCACTGCACTGATCGCAACCTACCTGTTTATAGATAATCAGATCTTTATTTTTTACCTTATTGACCTGTTCAGGTGATAAACCCTCTTCAATTAATGTTTCAACGGGAATGTCCGCGGGCTGCTTACATTTTTCACACAGTCGTCGGGCTAGCCGTTGAGCGATAATTAGCGTTACTGCAGAGGCGATATTAAAGGGGGGTACCCCCATGTTGACCAAGCGAGATAAAGTTTGCGGCGCATCATTCGTATGTAGCGTTGAGAGCACCAAGTGGCCTGTTTGGGCGGCTTTGATTGCAATACCCGCTGTTTCAATATCACGAATCTCACCCACCATAATTACATCTGGATCTTGGCGTAGAAACGCTTTAAGGGCAGCGGAGAAGGTGAGGCCAACCTTATCATTAACGTTTACTTGGTTAATGCCATAGAGGTTGATCTCCGCTGGATCTTCAGCGGTCGATATATTACGGTCTTCTGTGTTGAGTATATTGATGCCGGTATACAGCGAAACCGTTTTACCACTACCGGTCGGCCCTGTTACTAGAATCATGCCATAGGGCTTGGCGAGTGCATCTAAGTAGAGCTGCTTTTGTTCTGGTTCATACCCTAACGCATCAATGCCCAAGCTGGCACTGCTAGGGTCGAGGATACGCATCACAATTTTTTCACCAAACAGTGTCGGGCAGGTGTTAACACGGAAATCGATAGCGCGATTTTTTGAGATCTTTAACTTGATGCGGCCATCCTGAGGTACTCTGCGTTCCGATACATCCAGCGATGACATTACCTTGATACGCGCAGAAACCCTCCCGCTCAACGCAATGGGCGGTTGTGCGAGTTCGTGGAGCATACCGTCGATGCGTAGACGTACACGGAATTGCTTTTCATAGGGTTCAAAATGGATGTCTGAGGCCCCTTTGTTAATGGCATCCAGCAGTACCTTGTTAACAAAACGTACCACGGGCGCATCATCAATGTCACTATCTGTGGAAGCTTCAGGTTCCTCATTACCCGAGCTAATATCAAGATCATCCAGATCGCTATCACCAAAGTCAGCTAATGAGGTGTCAGAGGCTTCAAGTAATTCATCAATACGGCTCTGAAGTTTATCTTCTTCTACCAATATTGGCTCGGTGGTTAAGCCTGTGTTGAATTTTATTTCGTCAATGGCTTGGGTATTGGTGGGGTCTGACAGTGCAACAAAGAGGCGATTGCCTCGTTTGAATAGGGGCAGCGCACGGTGTTGTTCGAGAAGTTTCGCATCGACCAGTTTAACTGTATCAATGTCGATAGTCAGCGCATTGATATCAACCAGGGGGATGCCGAACTCATGGGATGCCAGCTGAGCAATGCTCAGGCTGGGGATGACTTTTTCTGTCACCAAATGCCTAACTAAAGAGCAATCATTTTGCGTTGCTTCATTTTGTGCTTTTTGCGCGCTGGCCTCATCTAAAAAACCGTCCATCACTAGGCGGCGCGCTAAGCCATTGAGTCTTATCTGTTCATTGCTCATGGTTTTAAGGGTCTACTTATATTTTGCTTTAGTCTATATGGATCTCAGAGGTTTGTAACCCCGTCGACTTTTTATACACCCTGTATCGGTTTTTGTTGGCTAAGGTTTAGGCTGGGAGTTTATTAGCTTTTGGATGATCTTGTTGCCGGCCTGCGTTGGCAGAGCAGGTCGATGGCCACGCTTTGCCAACCATAGGCGAAATGATGATAGCGACCATTGATCAACTCTTGAATGATTATGGGAAGGCGGGCGAATCTCGCACGACCCAGCCCACCTCTGAATTGAAAATGCTTAATTTTATCTGAAAATAATTTTTTTTGATCGGGATTAAGCGTTACCTCTATGTGCATGAAAGCCTGTTGATAGCGTATCGCCTCGTCAAGATAATCTTGGGAATCGACATGTCGATTGGCGAGTTGTTGCAACCGTTGATAGAGGGAGACTTTAATAGCGCCAATTTGATTTGTGGCGTGTTGGCGGTAATTGATCAGTGGTTGCTCAATAGGCAGAATCACTCCTTGGGTTGAGAGTGTAAGTGCGATCCAGGCATCGTGAATCCATTGTTGAGGGATGGGTAGTAAGCAGGGGCGCAACTGCTTGCGAAAGGCGAGCGTGGCACCTGTAACCACGTTGTGTTTAACCAGTGTGGCAAAGGAGAGTGGCTGCGCTGCTTGATCAAGTTGCTGTGGCTTAAATGATAGACGCTGCCAAAGGTCATATCCGAAGGGTTGATTATTGCTATCCACAATCTGGGCATTACTAAAAGCGGCTATCACTTGATGGTCGCTAAAAGCTTGGAGAGTCAGGGCGATTTTTTCGTTATGCCAAAGGTCATCTTGGTCAGATAGGAAGATGATATCACTGCTGCAGAGTGATATCGCCTTCTCGAAATTTTTTGTTGAGCCAAGAGTGTGAGGGTTACGTATAACTTGAACGTGAAACGGCGCGTGCTTGGCAAAGCAATTGACGATATCAAGGGTTTTGTCGGTCGAGCCATCATCACACACGATAAGCTCGGTGGGTAGTATGGTTTGAGTTAAGAAGCTATTCAGTTGCTCACTGATGTAGGCTTCGCCGTTATAGCAGCACAGGGCGATGGAGCTGCTGAGTTGATTGCTCACGGTGTTACTGGCTGCTTATATTGTTGGAATTGGTTGTTTAGAGGCATTTATATCGGAACCCTTTAAAGCTGAGTGAATCTACGGGAGCTTTATCTCTTCGTCTAGTATCTTTAATTGTAGTGGTTGTTTGAATAGACGGTTTTTAAAGGCATCACGCACCGCCTTGATAGTCTGAATATTTCCGCTCAATAGTGCTGATATTACTTTTAATAAAGTTTTTAATGCAAAGATTAATGCAAACAGCAATGCCTCTATGCCCCGTAAATTTTTTTGTAGGAACAGCAGTTGTCCACGGGTAATTAATAGGTTTTTGAAATAGGGGGTTCGGTTACTGCTCGCTGAGAGCGAGTGGGTGACCTGCATTGCCGGAATGTGGCCAATTTGCCAGTTGGCCTGCTTGAGACGAAAACTGAGGTCGTGCTCCTCGCGATAGGCAAAATAGGCTTCATCGAAGCCGCCCACCTGCTGTAATGCTTCGCAACGGGCAATAAAACAAGCACCGTTGATAAACTGCGTGGGGTGGAGGCGTTGTTGATCTGTGGGGGGCTGTTTATTGGCAATGATTAACGCACTGGAGAGCCGCGCCAATGGATGAGAGCCTGCAAATTCCACCCGTTCATTTGATAGCTGAATGGTGGGAGAGGCGATGGCGCAGTGTGGTTGTGCTTTAAAGAGCGTTATAAACGGCAATAACTGTTCAGCCAAGGACAATTGCAGGTCATTGTTCATGTGTAATAGATAGTTAGCGCCTTGTTGGCTCGCTAGCATACACGCTTGATTACAGGCTGCTGCAAAGCCCACATTACGCCCTATACGATGTTTTTTTAGGGAAAGTTGTGCCCCTGCTGGTAGTGAATACGTTGCTGCTAGATCATCATTGATGATGATCCATAAGGTTATGGGTAGCGAGGCGAGTGAGTTGATTAACCGTTGGGTGACGGGGCGGTTGCGCCAGTCGATAGTAAACAGTAACAGCTCATCAAAGGGCGGTGTTGGATTAGTCATGGCTGCTTTGCTGTTGTCTGTAGTTGAGCTGTGCCAAGGCGCGCGCCATCCAGCCATTGCACCAGCGTAACAGGGTAAAGCGCTTGGTGTAGTGCTTGGTTTGCTGGTAGTAAAAACGTCCTTCAGGGTGGTACATGTTTGCGAGAGACCATTCAGTGATTTTTTCCGCTAACCCCGGATACGCTTGGCTATGGCGGGAGAAGGTGATGATGCCTTGAGCGGCACCGTGGATATCGTGGGGGAAATCCACATCATGCATCCAGCGTGGCGATCCATCATCATTAAATAGTTTTTCAGCGTAGAATTGCAGGCCACTGTTGTAGTGCCCTTGCCACTGGGTATCGCCAGTGGCGTCCATGTAACGTTGCAGTGCATCAAGAATAAAACCCGTGTGGTAGTTATCGTGGCTGATGCGAGAATCCGAGGGTGGGTCGGTATACCACCAGGCGTGATAATCGGTTTGTTGATTGATTACATAACGGACCAGGCGTTCAGCAGTGTGTTGATGCTCATGCTCACCACTCAGGGCATTATATTGGGTGATCACCGTGCCAATCAGGATGCTGACGTCCATTACTCGCATCGTCATCGGCATCGGCATATAGCCGAGGCAGAGTTCGTCATCTTGATCTTTGAGCGGGGTGAGATCGTTCAGCAAAAACTGTAGGCAACTGGCCACGATCTTCAGGTAATGGTGGTTTTGGGTGAGTCGATACCCCTCAAGAAAGGCCTCACAGACGAAGCAGCTTACCACCGCATTGGGTGTATTACTCGGGGCGTAAAAGCCAGGGTCTTGCCACGGGTAGTGGTAGCCCCAACAGAGCCCTGACCATTCGCCGGGTGAGGCAAGCTCCTCCAGTAGTGCCAGCAGTTGTTCCGCTTCAGCCAGTTGCGATGGTTGCTGCGAGACGCGATAGCGATCAAACAGCCCCATAGCGAATAGCGCGAGTCCCTTGGGGTTATAAACCTTTGGTTGCAGTAGCAGCGGACGCAGGTTGACGGGAAAGCGCATCACCCCTTGAATGGCGACCAATCTGGGCCATTTAGACCAGCCCAAGGTGGCTTTGAGCAACGGGCTATTCAGGCCGTCATGTTTATTATGACCTCGCCAGGCCTGCTGGCGACTGTAGCTATAGAGTTGATCGAGTACCGTCTCAATCTGCTGCTTATCCATCAAAATACTTTCCTTCGAAACGCGCTATCCACATATGGGTCAATAACATAAGGTAAAGCATGAAGTAATGCCAGCGCAGCCCAGTGCGCGGTGGCTGATTTTGAACCCAGGCAATAAATTGATAGTTAAACAGGCCGTGCTGTTCGGTAAGTTCACGACTTAGCCAGCGTCTTGCCAGGGGCTTGAGTTGCTGCTGAAAGAAGTGTGGTGCATCGACTTGGAAGCCACTTTTTGGGCGATTAAATATTTCCCTAGGCAGTAGTTGGCTAATTATTTGTCGCATATACCCCTTGGCACCGCCCTGCATTAACTGCTGTGGCTGAAACTGTTGGAGATGACTGATTAAAGGGCCATCGACAAAGGGGGGGCGCACCTCTAATCCAACCGCCATACTGACTCGATCTTCTTGCCAGAGTAGGTCGTTAACCATTTTGTTGCGTAGCTCAAACTCCGCCATGGCTGCCAACGGCGTGTCGGCTTGGGGCCAACGCTGCTCTAATAGTGAAAAGCTATTCTCCAATGGCTGGTCTAGCATCCTCGGGCCATAAATCTGTTGGCGCATGGTGGGGCTATCCCACACATTGCGTAGTAGGCCGTAAAGCTGTGGCCAATTCCCCAGCTGTTGCAGCATCTGCAGGGCGCGCTGTGGTTCACTCCAGGGTGTGCGTTGCAGATTTTTAATCAGCCCAGCACCGAGCCTACCCAATGGCTGGCTGGCAGCGCGAGGCAGATAGCGCGCTAGGGACTGACATTGAGCAAAAATTTTGTGGGCGTTGTAGCCCAAAAACAGCTCATCGCCTCCCAACCCGGAGAGCGTCACCTTGACCTCGCGGCTGGCGAGTTGCGCAAGCCGACTCACTTGTAAGGCGTTGATTTTGGGCATTTCCAGTTGCCATACTAAATCTAATAATTGCTGCTCTAAGTCGCCTGAAATGGCACCTTGACTGTTTTGTATGCCGAGTAGCTGAGCGGTATGGGCCGCGTTGTGGGCTTCGTTAGGGTCATCACCCACCGCCAGGGTAAAGCTGCGCAACGGCTGCTGTTGTGCGGTGACTGCTGCAATGGTCGCTGAATCGATACCACCGGAGAGGTAGCAACCCACCTCAACATCTGCAGTGAGGTGTAGCTGAATGCTCTCGCGTAGCGCTGAGAGGGTATCTGGACTGGATGAGTCAGGCTCAAATAGTGTGTACAGCTGTTGGCCTTGGTTGCTCCAGCTAAGTACCGTGCCTGGTGTCAGCTGTTCAATCCCCTCAAATAGACTCATTTCGCCGGGAAGATAGCGCAAGTTCATCAATTGATGCAGGGCGTTAGGGTTGAGCTGGGGCATTTGTGCGGTGCGAGCCAATAGCGCCTTGGCCTCGGAGGCGAAGCAGAGCAGACCGTTATCCCGCTGGATAAACAGCGGTTTGATTCCCTGAGGGTCGCGTACTAGCAGCCCCTGTTGTTGCTCAACATCCCACAGTGCAAAGGCAAACATCCCCCGCAACTGATTGAAGCCTTGCCAGCCGTAGGCGCGATATAGTTCGATAATCACTTCGGTATCGGAGTGGTGTTGGAAATGGTGTCCTTGTTGGCTTAATGTGTCACGTAACGCCCGGTAATTGTAAATCTCACCATTAAAGACGATGCAGTAGCGGCCATCATGGCTATACATCGGCTGCTGCCCACCTGCCAAGTCGATAATGGCGAGGCGACGATGGCCGAGTGCCGCCTGTTCAAACAGCGCGCAGCCCTCACCATCCGGCCCACGGTGGGCGATGGCATTAACCATTTTGTGGAGTTGAGTTGATGACTCCGCAGGGAGGGTCGTTGGCGAAAACCAACCGGCAATGCCACACATCTTAGTGCTCCAGTGACGCTTGGTAATGCTTGAGGGGGGCCGGGAAGGTGGCAATACACTCGTTTACAAACTGCGCCACATCAATCGTCTCATTCAATAACTTCTGTCGGGCCTGTTGCCAATGCTCGGGGGGTTGAGCTAGCAGCGTGTCGATGCTTGCCTCAAGTAGTGGCCAGTTGATGGTGTGGAGGTTTTTTACCAGGCCAAATTTTTGTTCTTGCTCGGTGGTATAGCCGCGTCCGGTCTCGGCGGCGTAGAGTGCTGGTACGCCTAGCACGGCACACTCTGAGGCCATGGTGGCGCTCTCGCCAATAAAGGCGCTGCAAAAGGCCATTACATGGTGGAGTTGATTGATATCACCCTGATAGCGGTAGGCTGCCATGGCCGGGCTAAGGGGGGATTCGGAAGAGATTAGTACCTTTCCCTGTTGACTAAGCTTGTGTACCAGCTTTTCGAGTAAGGTTTCATTCCAGCCCTGTTCGCCGACATCGTGATTAGCCTGCCAAGAGACCAGTCTTAATAAGAAGGTTTTACCTTGTGGGGCCAAGCCATTTGCTTCGGCAATATCACGTCTGGCTCTGAAGTAGTTGGGGTGTAGATAGCTTAGTTCGTGGTAGCCGTGATAGCGGATATGGCGTTTTTTGGGTAACCAACCGTGGTAACAATTCGGAACAATGACTGCTGAGGCCAGTGGGTAGGTGATGGCGTTTTGCAGGGTGGCATTTTCGGTATCGTAAAACACCAATGAGGGGATGCCAGTGAGTTTACCCACATGGGCGATAAACACCCCACCGATGGCTGCCATGATATCGGGTTTGGTTTTTTTAACCACTTTGAATAGTGCCCAATCACGGTAGATCAACTCCTTACCTAAGCCGAGCATACCGCCTCTGCCCAGCGCTGAGAGTGACTGGTGAGGCAAGCCAAGCCCATCCAGCAGTGCCAGCGCACACTCTTTATCCCGACTGGTGATAATCACTTCATGCCCCGATGCTTGTAACTGTTTGATCGGTTGGTGAAAAAAGTGCACATGGGCCGGGTGGCCAATGTCGATCAATACCTTCATTTACGGGATTTATCTTGATAGAGCAGGGCGGTGATCTGCTCGGAGATCAAGCCAATTAAAAAGATAATCACCGCGCTGCTTAGCAACATCGCGCTCATATTGGTAAAACGCCCCATGGTGAAAAAGGTATAAGCGTAGTAACTGATGCCAATAAAACCATGCAATAAGCTGATCGGGATAAACAGCTTGAGGGGAGAGTAGAGCGTGCCGACTTTGAAGATAATCAATAAAAAGCGCACCCCATCTTTCCAGATATTGATATGACTTTTGCCCTCCCGCTGGCGTACATCTATTGGCACATAGGTGACCGCATAACCTGCACGGAAAAACGCCATGGTGCTGGTGGTGGGGTAGGAGAAACCATTGGGTAGCAGGTGTAAAAACTCGCGGAATTTATCAGCCCGTACCGCACGAAAGCCGGAGGTAAGATCTTTTACCGGATGACCCGTCATCCAGCTGGCGAGTTTGTTATAGAGGCTGTTGGCGGCCAAGCGCCCGATACTGGCTTGACCGCTACGGCTGCGGGCACCCACCACCATGTCGTAGCCTTCATCTAACTTGTCTAATAGGGATTGAATCTCCTCCGGGCGGTGCTGGCCGTCGGCATCCATGAATACCAATATCTCTCCCGTAGCAGCACGGGCACCGGATTTGATCGCAGCGCCATTGCCCATAGAGTAGGGGTGGGTGATGCACTTTACACCAGCGTCGCTACAGACTGCTTGGGTAGTATCGGTGGAACCATCGTTAACTAGAATGATTTCGGCATCTGGTTTTATTTCTCGTAGCAAGGGAATGATATTTTGTAGTGAAGTGGCTTCATTTTTTGCCGGGATCACAATGCTGATCATGGTGCGTCCATTTTATTTTTTTTAACTTTACCACTTTTTTGTTGTTATGGCGGAAAATGATTGGATTAGGGGGCTACAAGGCGAGAGAATGAAAAAATTGAGAAAAGCGCTTTATAAAAAAATGCCAGCTAGCAGTTAGCTGGCTGGCATCCTTATTGAGTTTCTCTTTGTGTTACGAGACTATGAAGGTATTAGCGACAATTTGCAGGTAAAAACTTATCCAAAATGGTAGTCGATGCGGTATCACAACTCCAAGTGATGCTGCCTGTGGAGTTTACATCGGATATGGGGTTGCCTCCAATTTCAGGTACATAAGCGAGAACATTAGCCGCACCTAGTTGAGGGATACCTCCTAATGTGACTGAAATTATCCCAGTAGCGGGGTCTACAGCAACATCGGTGATTAGATCAGTCCGTAAATTTGCTATATCGGCGATAATTTCAGCAGAATAATTAGCTATTCCAGCTACACCATTATCGGCAAACAGGTCGGTTACACCAATTTTCAGTGAACTGGCGGCTATCGCACCTTCAGAAATTTTAGCTCGAACGGTGTAGTCTTGATAGGCTGGTAGTGCGACGGCTGCTAAAACACCGATAATGGCTACAACGATCATCAGTTCGATGAGGGTGAAGCCTTTCTGTTGTTTTACGTCGATCATGGTGAAGCCTTGTGGTGTCTGCATGGTCATAATCTTTTCTCCAATGTTTGTTCAATTTTGAAGTGTTGCTTCCTCAAGAGACTGCTAGCGTACTTGAGGCTGCAGTGACTTCAGAACCGGCGTTTTGCCTTGTTGTGTTAAAAGCAGGGAGTGTGCCAAACTAGTTGTTAAAATTCGTTAACATGGTGTTTTTTTTAATATTGTTTAATATCAGCGAGTTGCGTTGATATTTTTTATGCATTGCTATCCCATTGCCAGACTCGTCTAGGGTGCCCTTATGGTCAAGTGACCAAAATGGTCACTTAGTGCGGTGGGTGGAGTGACCTTTTGTGTAGTGGGTAGACCAAATTAATCATTAGGCTAATTGGAGTAATAGATGGTCTCTTGCATGGATTAATCTATACCTAGTTTTTTGAGTCGATAGCGCAGAGCGCGAAAGGTGATACCCAGCAGTTCGGCGGCTTTGGTTTTATTATGTTTGGTTTTTTCCAGGGCGGTTTGAATGACCTCCCGCTCGATGGATTCAAGGTAATCTTCCAGCGGCACGCCGCTGCCAATAACGCTGTCACTGATAGAGCTACTGAGGGGGCGGGGGTTGTTATCGCTCGAGGAGACAGGTTGGCTGGGGGTGTTGATGGGCGCTGGTATGGATACTTTGTGCTGGGGTAGTTGTAGATCGCTCTGATCCAGCTGGGTGCCTTCACAGAGTGTTAGTGCACGTTCAAGAATGTTTTCCAGCTCACGTACATTGCCAGGGAAGTCATATTGTATCAGGGTGAGTAGTGCCCCTTCGCTCAGTGTGGGGGGGGCGATGCTGGCCTGTGTCGCCAATTTTTGAATGATATGCTCGGTCAATTGAGGGATATCGCTGCGGCGCTCTCGTAAAGGGGGGACGCGCAGTTCTATGACATTCAGGCGGTAGAAGAGATCTTGACGAAATTTTCCTTCGTTGACCAGTTGCGCAAGATCTTTGTGAGTGGCGCTGAGAATGCGTATATCCGTACTGATCTCTTTGTCACCGCCCACCGGGCGCACTGCCTTCTCTTGTATGGCGCGAAGTAGTTTGACTTGCATGTGTAGGGGAAGGTCGGCTACCTCATCTAAAAAAAGTGTGCCGCCATTGGCGGAGAGGAAGAGTCCGGTTTTATCGGCAATAGCACCGGTAAAACTGCCCTTTTTATGGCCGAAAAACTCACTCTCCATCAGTTCGCTGGGAATCGCGCCGCAGTTAACAGGAATAAAGGGGGCTTCGTCCCGTGGGCCTTTGTTATGAATTAAGCGGGCAACCAGCTCTTTACCTGTACCTGATTCGCCACTGACATAAACCGGGGCTTGACTACGGGCAAGCTTGGAGATCATTGAGCGAGTGGCGCACATAACCTCTGAGTCGCCTAGTAGCAGCTCTCTTGATCGACGATCTTTCTCTGGGCGGTCATTAAGTTTAAGTGCCGAATTGACCAGATTACGCAGCATGGGCAGTTCGATCGGTTTGGAGACAAAGTCAAAGGCACCATATTTGAGGGCTAGTACGGCGGATTCGACATTGCCATGGGCGGTTATCACGGCGACGGGCATCTCGGGGGCATTGATCTGTAGATGTTCGACCAAGTCGAGTCCATTGCCGTCGGGTAGGTGCATGTCAGTGAGGCAGATGTGGAATTTATGCTGTAGGAGTAGCGCGTGGGCCTCCTTTAGGGTAGCGGCAGAGAATGATTCAATGCCCATGCGGCCAAGGGTTAATACCATGAGTTCGCGGATATCAGGTTCATCATCAACAATTAGGGCTAAGTGGTTGGTCATAATAAGGGCTGCAGGATGTCGGGATTGTTGAAAGTGATGCGAAAGCAGGCTCCGTCATCGCGATTGATGTAATCAAGTTTGGCATGGTTGCACTGGCACAATTCTCGCGCAATGTATAAGCCTAGTCCAGTACCACTATTTTCGGTGGTATAAAACGGCTCGAAAATATGCTGTCGTTCGTTTTCGCTAATGCCAGGGCCATGGTCGCGAATCTCCAGGTAGAGAGGGCCCGCTGTGCTGTGCTCTCCGCAGTAAAGTTCAACTCTCGGCGTGTGTGTGGAGTGGCGACTATGGTGTATGGCGTTGTTACAGAGATTACTAACCACCTGATAGAGGTGGGTGGGATCCATAAGGATCGTTGTGCTGTTGACGTTTATGGTCATAGCGATGGCTGAGGGATCTATGTGGTTGCTCTCAGCTAACTCACCCATGAAGTTGTCCAGCCATGTCTCCAGTGTAAGAGTGCTGGGGTTGAAGCGCTCGCGGCGACTAAGTTGCAAAATGCTTTCGATGATGGTGTTAACGCGGTTTGAGTGGTTATCTATAATTTCGATGAGACGGTGATCACTCGCCTCAAGTGCTGGTGACTCTTCAAGCAGTTGTGCGGCGTGGCTGATGGCACCCAGTGGATTGCGGATTTCGTGGGCAATACTCGCGGTGAGTTGACCAAGTGAGACCAGTTTCAGGTGCTGCACTTGTTGCGCTAGCGCGGAGCTATCTTCTAAAAATATCACCGTCCCGTGTTCAGGTTTGCTGCCTAAATAGCGAAAGCGCGCGCTGATTTCAAAAAGGCTTTGGGCTGGTGTAAAGCTGACGTCAGGCTGTTGATTGGTTTGGAACCAATGTAAATAGTGTATTTGTAGCTCACTTGACAATTGCCCCAGTGTTGCGTCACTACGGGCTTGGCCGAGTAGTTGTAGAGCGGATTGGTTGATGAGGTGAATACGTTGATTACTGTCAATTACCAAGATGCCGGATTGAAGTAGCTGAATAACGTGCTCGTTGAGTTGCGCCAGGTTTTCCAGATCGATACCGCGCTGTTCCGCTAGTCGCTCACTCTCTTTCAAACGGCGGTTTAATGCGGTGGTGAGTAGTGCGGTGGCGAGGAAGGTCGCGCCCAGCAAGCCAGCTTGAGTGTAGTTAACGTCCACTTGCTC
>Ga0316204_10005437_pt1 | contig 21009 bp, 23 predicted proteins | sample 6monrhotite_MG_2_FD_205661 | JGI IMG/M metagenome (GOLD analysis project Ga0316204, IMG submission 205661) | Microbial mat bacterial communities from mineral coupon in-situ incubated in ocean water Damariscotta River, Maine, United States -... | ecosystem: Environmental > Aquatic > Marine >... | reverse complement strand
CTTTGTCGCTATTGACAAAGACAAGCTAAAACCACCGAACTAATCCTTTATTATGTATGGTAATAGGCGGTAAGTTTTCTTTGCCCTGCTTTAGCGTTCCATTTCATGGGTTTTCGGGCTGACACTATTTACCCTTCTTACAGAACTTTCTGTGGATCAACGCTGCATTGCAGCGTTTTTCCAGAGTATCGAATCTCACGGTACTGCGGAAAAGCACTTTACCAAAATTACCCCCTAGTCAATCTAGTCACTTGGTTAAGTGACACCTTTGCTGAATTATTCAGCACCCCTAGCACCTCGCCGGATCGTGAAGTAGGTGCAACGGCCACGATTTCAAATCATCGCCGTCGATCCATTTTTCTTACCCAACCGAGGGGGACACTTTCCCCGCTGGGGAGATCTGTTTTTCTCATGCAACCACGGAGGATAGTGTATGACTTCAGAAAATACATATGATGCAGAAAAACGGGCTTTGATCGCGGCGTCTGAAGAGCAGCGATCTAAGATCAAAAACCATTACGCCAATGCTAAAGAACGGTTTTTATCCGCCTGGATTCGAGCGATTGAAATCATCGGCCCAGAATATTTTGAATGCAACGGCGTAAACAGTTTCAAAGAAGCAACAGATCGCAACCAAATCCAACCGAATAACGATGCCATAGAAGAACGCATCAACGTTTGCAGTATTGGTGAAGGTGTATTTATTGGTGCTGTGATGAGCTTCTACAATGACAAATGGGGCAATGGAATCTGTGACGCGTTTGGACACCACGGTGTCGGTGGCGCAGCCAATCGACTCGATTTGGATGAACTTGAGATCGTTATGGAACTCATGAGTAGCCATACGGGTTGGTAGCATCCTCTGGGTTACGTTGCGAAAGCAACGTAACCCACTGACCCACCACACACCAAATTGTCGGTTTTCTATCACCAGCTTGTAGTGGCCTTCCCAAATGCTCTTTAAAGACATAAGGCGTTTTTAGGAAGGCTACTACAGTCTTCTCATTGATAGTCACCGACAACCTATCGTCGGCTCATGGTAGGCCCCTTTGTGTGAGCAATCGCGCCCAGTATTTATACCGATCTATTTCCCCATTCCATAGGTCAGGCAATCAAACGAATAACAGGTGATAAGGCACGCCAGGTTATTCCGATATTGCAACGGGGACTCCGGCCAAACCATGACCGGTCTATTTTGTTGCTAAGAGTGAAACCACTCGATAGCAACACCAATTTGACGCCGTTTGAATGTCAAATGCAGGTTAACCCTGTGGATCGTCGCCGCTTAGGCGGCGTCTTTCCTAAGCATCGCCGATCATAAAACAGCGGTATTTAGGAAAGACGTTTCTTCACCGTGGCATGTTGCGGCTCAACATGCACCTTTACCGGCCACGCCGGTACCCAAAGCACTTCGCAGGATTGTGAGACAAGTGCAACAGCGCAAGCTGTCGATCCATTTTCAATCGCGTTTATTCAACCACTTTACTCAACCCAAGGCCTGGGAGATTTATCTCCCGCCAGGGCGTGATCTCCGTCGTCTGCTATTTCAGGAGATCACCATGAATAAGATCAGAAAAACAATGCGGCTCAACGCTGTGCCAAATGATTTAACAACAACTGAAAAGGCGACTGTTATCAATCTCGCCCTCGACATACTGACTGAACGTCATTCACCCGGTCAGGCACTCACCAGTCCTACAGATACCACCAAGTATCTGCGTATTAAACTGGCAGACTACAAAAATGAAGTTTTCTGCGCCCTCTTTCTCGATAACCGCCACCGGGTATTGGCTTTTGAAGAACTCTTCTTTGGTACTATAAACGGTGCATCAGTCCACCCACGAGTCGTTGTACAACGAGCCATGGAGATCAACGCTGGGGCGGTGATATTTGCACATAACCATCCCAGCGGGATTGCCGAACCATCACATGCGGATCGTACACTCACCAAGCGTCTGAAAGACGCTCTGGGTTTCGTGGACGTGAGGGTGCTAGACCATATTGTAGTAGGGACTGGTGAAACAACTTCTTTTGCTGAAACGGGGTTGTTGTAGCTACTACCAGAAAAGAAGGGAACACCCTGTTTGTACAAGTTTCAATCAATCAGCGTGAGTCGTTAATCACGTTACATTTTTTAAAAGCATCAACAAGGTTATCCACAGATTCTGTGGATAACCTTAATCACGGCAACTCCTACGCGGCAATAATAGAACAATCAGATCTATGTTGACCTTACCATACGACCTACCCCAATTGTATAAAGAACTGTACCTAAGGTTACTGCTATGGTTGTACCAATCCCATTACCGAAGATATTATAACTAACAAATACACCAATACCTGCACATAGCAATTCGTCAATATGTGATCTCATAATATCAATGTTTAGCTTCATTAGAGAAAATTTAATAGCTTGATGAATAAACAAAATCAGAATCCCATTTGCACAAGCGCAATACAAGTGCATAGCCACAAAAAGCTCAATATCAACTAACTGAGGCTCAAAATATTGGTCAAACTCTCCTCGACTAAACCCTATTGAATACCCAATTAGCCACCCCGGAAAAAACAAGGTTAATGCACGAACATAGCCTGAAAATGATACTTCGCCTCTTTCATCTGCATTGAGGTCTTTAAAATGGGAAGGAACATAAGCAAGGTAGGCCTTGGTTGGTATAATATGCAAACGAAAAATATAGGTTAATAAATTGTGAGTAATACTCATCATACCTGCAAGGAATAATGAAGCATAAAGCAAAGAAGCAATAATCAACAGCGACTCAGTTGATTCCTCACTTCTAATAAGATAAGAAAAATGCACAATACCGGAGATAATTGAAATATTTTCATTACCCGAGAACATCCCGACAAACATATACGAAGGAAGTGGACCATTTGGTTCAATTATGAGTATACGCTCTATATACGTGCTAATCTCTTCTTCAAAATTGTTTTCTTCTCCTTCTTTATATTGTTCTGCATAGTAAGAATAATAATTTTTATATGCCAACTCTATATCACCATCATGAGCACCCGGCGATAAATAAAGCGACACTGATATTAGAAAAAGAATTGCTGGCAACACCAAAAAGGAAGACTTTAAATTATCTGAAATCACCAATCTATTAACCTCAGATATCGATTGATATCAGAATTTTTCCAGTCAGTAATATTCTGCACTGAACAATTTAGCTAAGAAAAGGTATATCACCGACAATAAAACACCACCCATCAGAAATACAACTAACGGATTAACATCTATAATTCCAGAAAAATATATTGAACCTGCTAAACCACCGAATGTACCAATCACCGAGTACTCATGCGCTAAAAGCATATCTGCGCCATCCCTATGATCCGTTGTCTTGGTAAAAAAAATCCGCATGTAATGTGCAACAAAAGAAAACGGCTCTCCGTTTTTTATGTTTCTCCTCATTTTCGTGAGAAATATCGTGACCATATGAAATCCGAAGGCGCTCATAAGTAAGAACATGTATTGATCTATCACAGAAACTGACAATAACCTCGCATAGACATAAGGGGCATTAGTAAATGGATACAAAAACAACAGCAAACTACATACGACCAAAATAGCATAATTAGGAATCCGGCTTGCCCACCTTCTACTTCCACTAGCTTTCGCATGCTTTGGATTTAAAACAAGCTGAATAACACTCATCACCAAACAATAGAGCATTGCACCCATAAAAAGTAACTCTACCATACTAGAAGACTCAACTAATCGACTGATAACTATTTTGCCACTATTTTCATGGCTCCTATTATGCGACAAGTATTAAAGTAATCGTTCTATTAAATTTTCATAAGGGTTATCCCACGCATTCGGATTGAAATCCTTACAATTTGTACAGCAGCCAGAAAACCTGCCGCGAACCTGCCCATCACGTAATTCTTTAATCGCAATACTTTGCCATACTGCCGCAATTGACACATTTTCGCTCTCATAATTTGCTAGAACGTTTTTTCTATCCCAATCGTTATAACATACACTGATTTCACCCCATGGGTTAATGTGACAACGCCCCCACAGCGAATAACAAGGGGGCCGATCGTCAAAATCATTTGTAATCCCATCCGCAGGAACTTCTATAGATTCCATAAAAGTATGCAATGGCCGAATTGCTATATCATCAACAATATGTCGCCATTTATTGCAAAAACTCTCAAGCTCTTTCTGGCTCTCACCATCTGGCCAAAGTATGTAGCTCAAAACAATTTTGGTGTTAAATTCATGTTTATCTCTAAGCGCAACCATAGTCGTTATATTTTTTTCTAACTTGTCAAAGGCATTGTGTATATTTGAACATCTTTTTTGTGCGTAACTTTCCTCTCTAAACGCGTCTGTACTAATTTCTATCAAATCAAGGCCACCCTCCATTATAGCCATTGCTCTATCAGCAGTAAGCAATGATCCATTGGTAATTAGAGTTACTTTGTTTCTCGGTGCTTCGCTACGCATGATATTAATAAAGGTCTCAATTTCTGGATGTAATAATGGTTCGCCCCAGGCTATTAATCGCAAAGTTGATTCACTGAACATTGATATTTCGCGCGCTATCTTCATAAAAATTTCGGACGACAAATACCTCTTTTCATATTCAGGATTTTTACTATATTCCGGATAATAGCAATGTATACATTTGTAGTTACAAACATTGTTAACTGACACAACTACCATTGAGGGAAATAAGCTAGGATTTACAATCAGGTTTTTATAACTCATATTATTGCCTCAGCCTTCATCATACTAGCCGGATACGTATCGTCTATAGCATCATCAACGCCCCTATCAATGTGGGTTATATGACTTAGCTGGTCCATGATATAACGACGTAAACTATATTGCTTTTCTATCTCTGGCCGGTTCGCTTGGGTAACATGTGGATAATCATCAAAAAATGACAACGACTCATAGTCAACAACCTTTGAATGATCACCTAGTTTCCATAAAGGACTCCCCGGTAGAGGCACATAATTTGATATTTGTATTGAATCTGGACGTGTAGATTTAACCCATGAGATCATTGCCTCGGCCGTTCGCGTATTATCACCCGGCAACCCCCATATAAACATGGCCTTAGATCCAAGACCATACTTGCGACACAACTTAATAGCATTACTATTCACATCAACCGAAGCACGTTTTTTTATAGAGTTTAGAATGCTATCACTCGCTGATTCAATACCGAACTGAACTCGTTTACACGCCGCCTGCTTTAACATGTGAGCAATATTCTCTGTAAATAAGTCTCCGCGGAAGTTACAGCGGAAAACCATTCCAGGAAAGCGCTTCATGATTCTGCAAAAATCTATCACATGCGTTTCTTTGATGAATGGCAGATCGTCTATCACAATAAGATTTCGATAACCCGCCTCATAAATCAACTCAATCTCTTTCGATATATTTTCGATTGACCGGCGGCGATACCTATTATGCGGCCCACAAAAAGCGCATTTGTATGGACATCCACGTGTTAACAAAATTGACGTAGTGAGTAGTTCCTTTCCATAGATACCCGGAGTATAAGCAGAATATTTTTCTTGTAATACATGTCTGGCAGGAAAAATAATCTGATCAATATCCGCCACACTATTACATCTTACCAATATTGGTGACTCTGGTTTTTTAATACAAACCAAGCGGTTAATTTCATTCTCAGCATCGCCGCAGACTACAATATCAAACCCATTCATCATACATTCGTTAGGCAACGCAGTGGCATGAGGACCGCCAATAGAAACAATTGCGTGATGACCAACTCGTTTGAGATAATTCAGACATTGTATGGCGCTCGGATACTCACGGGTTGTTGCTGAAATTCCAATGAAATCTATATCTTTAGGCAACTCTTCAAGCTCATTGAGATTCACCAAGTGTATAACTTTGACCTCATGTCCTTGATGCAATAGCTCGGCAGCTAAATATAACAATCCTATTTTTGGAACCGAACGTTGATTCTGCAAGAAAGGATTTGGCGGCGATAGAAAAACAACTTTCTTCCTCAATAGACTTGTCATTTCGCTACTCCCCTTCCCGGTATACATGGTCCTTTCATTTCGATGCTGATCTGGCAATATGGATCTACATTATCTGTATGGCGTGCATATAGATCCATGAAAACACAACTACCAAGACAGTCATTTTTAAAGCGTTGACAATTAATGCATCGAGCATTTATTTCGGCACTTTCTTTTCTTAGCTGTTGAAGCTTATTTGACTCCTGCCAGATTGGGATAACTGAGTATTCATAGTCACGAATATTTCCTAAATCAAAATTTTCTTTCGAAAGCTCATACAGAAACGCGCATGGCAACACTGAACCATCTGAATTTATGTTGAAAGATTTCTGTATTGCATTGCAACCAGTCATATTAATACCTTGCACAATCAACTCTTTTTCCATAACAACATGAAATGACGTTGAAATGTAGGTGTCAGGATACTGTCTCTGTTTCTCTTCTATCAGCGTGATAGCTGTCATTAACTCTTCAATTATCGGAGGATCAAAATCGTGGCTAGCGCGCCCAACAGGTCGAAGCAATATGAAACAGAAGTCACAACCATATTGAGCAAACTCATCAATAAATTCACCAATATGTTTCAAGGTATGCTTGTTTAGAGAGCAATTAATCCGAGTGGGAATTCCAGCACTCCGCAAATAAATGATGTTATCAACAATATGTTGATACCCTGGCCCACGAAGTTCTTTATGAGAAAATTCATTGGCATCAAGTGAAGTGATCAATAGATTGGGGCTGAGCAGGAGTATATCTTCTGTTGTTTTTCTAGAGCGTGACAAATTCGAATTGATTGTCAGACTCATTCCCGATTCTTTGACCAGGCATCCAAATTCCACAAAATCATCAAGTAAACTCACCTCTCCACCAGTTAGCCTTACTTCGAACACACCATCACGGCCAAGATTACGGATTGTCTTCCTGATTTCATCCGAATCTAAAGCACCATCTCGAGCTTTACCAGAGTTATTTAAGCAATACCCACACCTGAGATTGCATCTCGTTGTTAATTCGAAATAAATCCTTACCGGTGCGGCAAGTGTATTAACAGGAATATGATGCGGTGGCTGACGAACAATAAGACTATTGTCTTCAGAAAGTAATTTTTCGAATCTCCCTTGATCCCAGGTTGTTTCATCTCCATGAAAGGGAACTTGCAAATTTGCCGGGAGGTTGTAGATTTTAACCAACTGATTAAACTGTTGTTTGTTGATAAAAAAGTAGCCAGTTGTATCAGGATGATATACGGTTGCGCCAAATACCTCAGGTCTCAAAACATAATTCCCTCCCATATACCACGCTCCATTAACTTTTTCTCAAGAAGTAAGTGCTATCAAACCAATCTCTACACAACATGCTATACGACCAACCTATTCAACTTCATAGAATGCTTTTATTCCAAGTTACTATAATTACATACTGTTTTACTGGGTTATCAACTTAGAAAACTATTCCCCCAAAAACATGTAGCGACCTGAGATATCAAGAATTAATTATCCTATTTCTATAACTAATTTTCCATTGTTTTAACCCCCTACTCCAAGCCAGTATATCTCCACGCCGCAGCCGTGTTGGATGGTCATTATGCGAAGCACACTGTTTTTAATTTTTTTGTTTTACGCGGCAATCAATAATGCCTTTGCAGAGTCGTGTTGGCAGTCCGCAGCAAATCGTTACGGCATACACGAGACCATCCTTCGCGCCATTGCCCTTACCGAGAGTGCAATGGATTCACAGGCCATAAACCGCAACACAAATGGATCTGTGGATATTGGTTTGATGCAGATAAATTCTCGGTGGTTTCCTTCCTTAGCCGAAAGTGGAATTCAGCCCGGAGATCTTTGGAACCCATGCACGAACATTCAAGTTGGCGCATGGATACTGGCGGGCGAAGTCCGTCGTTTTGGCTACACCTGGCAAGCAGTCGGCGCATATCACGCTGGTCCTGCTAAGTCTGTAGCTCGTGATCAAAGACGAATGAGATATGCGCAACGGGTTTATCACAATTTTCTTAATGACAACCCTCACTTTAGTGATGGGATGCGCATCTACGCCGGAACCAAGTAACGAATCCAAAGAGGCACCCGTTGCCAGTTCGGTTAATCACTGCAACAAACAAATCAAAACTGTCGATGATAACTATCCGTGGTCGATTCCTGGATATCACGACACCCTAACAAAACGGCCAGCCGCTCTCCATATCACCCAAACCAGAGGTGAGCCAAATCAGTTCGTCATCTGCGCTGATTGCCCGTGCGTCACGCCAAAAAATGCAACTACAAGCAAAGCGACCAACAAGAAAGCTAAAAACAAAGCAACACCAACAACCATTCCTAACAAAGCCGTTATTCGCTTTGAACCAGCCTCCTCTATTTTGAGTGAACACCAGGAACAATTGCTTACACGCTCGTACCAAACACTACCTAGCGCGTATCAACTGACGATCACGGGCTATACCGACGACACCACATCAGGGGGAGCCATTACCAATGAATCACTGGCGCTGCAACGGGCAACCGTCGTATTCAATTTTTTAGCCACACTTGGACTGGATGAGAAACAGACCAGCGTCAAAGCATCACCGCTTTGTTGCTATGTCGCACCCAATACCACCGATTCTGGCCGTGCCTTAAACCGCCGCGTCGAAATCATCATGACTTCTTTATCAACCAACAGGAAAAACCCATGAACACAACGAGAGCTTTACCCCTTCCCACTAATAGCAATGCACTGAACATGGCCATGTTGCTGCTCCCTGGATTTGCGATAGCTGCAACCTCGGTAGGCAATATCGGCGCGGCTTACGGTTTTTTCTATGGCATCACGATGGCCTTTATTGGCCAACAGCTTGCCGTTAGCGGTCGTCTATCAGCAAAGAACCTAACCCACTTCTTTGGCATAACGTTACTTATTCCAGGCATCGCATTAGCCGCAACGACCGGTGGTGAGTTTCAGGCGTTTTACGACTTTATCTACGACGCGGCGACGGGTTATCTCGGTCGTGGCTTGGCGATTACCGGTGGTGTCTTCGGTCTGGCTTACGGCATCGGCCGGGGTTCCGCATTACCTGCGGTGTTAGGGATCATCTTGGCCATCTTCGGTATGCTCGGCCCCACCATCGTCAATGCCCTGTTCAGTTCAGCAACGATCTGAGGCAATACGATGGAGATGGAACGTTACATGATCCCGCGCCACTTAGATGACCCACCCTTGGTCTTTATGTGGGATGCCGATGAAGCAGGCACCTTTATCTTTTTGATGCTGTTTGGTGCCCTGTTTCAACAGTTCATCTTGGGCATTGTTTTGGGTGTTTTCATGTCCCGTGCCTTGGCTCGCATTAAGCAAGCTGGCGGTCGGGGGTTGATCCTGCGTTTCCTCTACTGGTACACCCGATCTGATCTTTGGATCAAGTGCCGTGCGCCCAGTTATGTGCGGGAGTATGTCGGATGAAGCTCAAACGCTTTCGCTCCAATCTCACCACAGCGCAATGGGGCAACCGTATGTGGTCGGGCATTGCCATCGTGATGGTGATCTCCAACCTGTTGTTGGTGGCACACATCATCACCAACGATGCCAGAGAGAAGACCGTCTTTGTTCCCCCGGATATGGAGCAACCGTTCTCAATTCAGGGGGACAACGCCAGTCCTGAATATCTGATGCAAGTCGGTGAGTGGTTTGCGTCCCTTGCACTCTCCTACACCCCGAAAAATGTGGATTACCGCACCAACGTTTTTCTTCGTTATGCCGCACCGGAGAGCGTCAGCATTTTACAGACGCACTTACAGGACGAAGCAGTACGCATCAAACGCAATGAAATGTCGAGCCTATTCTTTCCCGTGGATGCCAAGGTGAGGGGTAATTTTGTTGCCATCACTGGTCAACAGCTCTTGCGCGTCGGCAAAGAGATTGTCTCTGAAAAACGTACGGCCTACCGCATGGAATTCCGTCTCGATAGCGGCTTCCTTCACATCATTGAATTCAAAGAGGTCAATCGTGAAAAACCTTTTAATACTGATCACGATACTCCTACTGCCCGGTAGCGCTTTTGCGCTTCAGGTGGTGGATGTAGTGGATGGCAAGACCATCCCCATCGTTGTTTCTCTAAAAGAGTTGAACCGGCTCACTATGGCGGACGGTTCGCGCATCGAACATATTTGGGGGCCACAAGATCGAATGACACTTGAAGCTGATACCGATAGCGGACAACTCTTCGTCCGTGCCATTGGTGTCAAGCCTTTTTCTCTGTTTGTAAAAGCTGACAACGGGGAGACTTATACCCTGTTGGCTGCACCCAAAGACGTTCCGGCTGAAACTGTATTTCTCCGTCCTCCTTATCGCAACAGTGATCGAAGTTCTGGTGAGCGCTCATTGCCCTATATCAAGCGCCTTGAACGACTGGCCAAGGCGATGGGAAGACGCGCCTTACCCGATGACTACACTCCGATTCAATCGTCACGTGTCATGCCACTTTGGGACGAAGTACATTTCAAACGAGAGATCATCTACAACGGTGACTCACTAAGCGGCGAAGTCTACTCACTAACCAATTTGACCCCGGAAGAGATACGGCTTGATGAACGGGAATTTCGCACCTTACCGGGTAATCCCATTGCCGCCGTGGCTATCGACAAACATCGGCTTAAGCCCCACGAATCCACGAAAGTCTTCATCATTCGGAAGCTGGAGCAGCAGCCATGATAGAGACCAGCCAACCACCGACCACCAATAACACTAAGGCGCGTAGAAAACAGACCCTCGTTACCGTCACTATTGCGGTATTAGTTTTCGGCGGCATTCTGCTTGGTCTCTATCTGACCGATCCAGAACGCCAGCTCCCTGATCAATCAAATCAAGTTTCCACCGACGATGAAGTCAGCCAACGCTTCAGTTTGCCAGGACAGCAAGTCGATCCCCGTGAAGTGTGGATATCAAGAGGTGAAGCCGACATCAGCAGCCTCAAACAATCCAACACAGCGTTTGGGCGTACCATCGAAGAGCTGCGCGAAGAGATATCGATCCTGCGTCAGGATCAAGCACGAACGGATAGAAACAGTGCGACACCCTCCATGCGACCACTCACGCAACAAGCAGATAAACCGACTGTATTTCCAGCAATTCCTCTACCACCACCTCGACAGCAGGCAATGGAATCTGATGAGATGATGGACAGAGCGCTCTCCGATGCGGCGGGACGTACAGCGACAAACTTGGGTGTTCAACCCAAAACACAACCCATCGCTCCACCCGCCATTTTGTCAGTGAGCTTGTTAGATAGCACTACAACAGGTGGCAAAACAAAAGACGGTAAAAAGAAAAAAGAGCACTGCAATATTCGCAACTGCATTCCCCCCGGTGCCTTTGCCACCGCAGCGCTCTTATCCGGTTTAGATGCCCCCACAGGCGGTCGAGCAGATACCAACCCTCATCCAGTCTTACTGGAACTGCTCGATACCGCCTCCCTTCCAAACCGATATCGCAGCCGCGTTAAAGAGTGCCGCATTGTTGCGGCAGGCTTCGGGCGGATCTCCGATGAACGTGCCTACCTTCGCTTAGAACGGCTCTCTTGTGTGCTTCGAGGCGGTGAGATTTTGGATGTACCCATCAAAGGTTATGTCTCTGGTGAAGATGGCAAGAACGGTATGCGTGGCCACCTTATTTCCAAGCAGGGTGCCTTAGTCGCTCGCGCACTATTAGCCGGTACTGCCGGTGGTATTGGCCAAGCCTTGTCCCAGTCTTATAGCAGCGTGGCGACCTCACCCACAGGCGCGGTCAGCACCATTGATCCGGGAAACACACTGGAGTTCGGTGTGGCTTCTGGCTTCGGCACCGCCCTGGAAAAGATCAGCGACTGGTATCTAAAACGTGCCGACGAGACCTACCCCATCATCGAGATTGATGCGGGGCGTGTGGTTGAAATTGTACTGACAGAAGGCGTGGAGCTGGGTGTCAACCTTGAGGAGAAACACACATTATGAAAAAGCTATTTTCCATTGCATTGACGTTTCTGATTGCATCGACATCCAGCTTTTCTGCAAGCGCAGAACCTGTTGAGTTTAGTGCTGTAGAAAAGACAGTCCGTAAGGCGTTGCCCAACACCAAGATCACTTCTATCCAACCTGCGCCTATTGAGGGACTAATTGAGATTGTTGCGGGTAGTAACGTGCTTTATTCCGACCCTACCGGACAATATCTAGTAGTCGGCAGCATCTACGACATGCACTCCGCTACCGACCTAACGTCGGAACGCAAGTCGGCAGCTATTCTTTCATCTCAGAAAACGGTTGCATGGGAAAGTCTGCCTCTAGACACCGCCGTGAAATACGGTGGCAGCGGTCCACAAAAACTGGCGGTCTTCTTCGACCCTGATTGTACTTGGTGCAAGAAACTCCATGACCAGTTGTTAGCACTCAAAGATGTGGAAGTCTACGCGATCATGTTTCCGGTCGAAGGACTGCATCCCAACGCTAAAAGCAAGGCCGCCACTATTCTCTGTGCTGGCAACCCGTTGAAAGCGCTTGATACCGTCATGACAGGAAAGTATCTCCCTGAAAACACTGATCAAAACTGTCTGAGTAAAGCCACTACCACAATCTCTCAAGTTGAATCGTTTGCCCGTGACCACAACATTCATGGCACACCCACCTTAGTGGCACCTGATGGTCGAGTGCGTCCTGGTTACATTCAGACGGAACAACTCAAGGCGTGGCTCAACGCCGCGAAACAGGGATAAACACCATGCCTAGATTATTTCTTTTATCTCTTGTCCTTTCACCTATATTGCTCGTTGGCTGTGCCACACCGAAATATGCTTGTGGTGTCCCCGACGGCATCGGTTGTAAACCCCTCAGCGAAGTTCATCGCATGGCCAAGGACGGTACCCTCAAGATGAGGTCGGCACCTAATCAGCGAGACGATGAGGAAAGCCAATCAAAAAAAGCACCCGCCGCCCAGGCCGATGTATTGAAGCTAGCCGGTGGCGCTAACAGAAGCACTGTGCCCGAAGCTGAACCCGAACAGGCCACACAACCACAGGTAACACCAAACATCGTGACGGTCACCCCTGGCGCACCCGTTCTGATACCACCACGCACGATGCGGGTCTGGGTTTCCCGCTGGCCTGATGAAGATGGCACATTACACGATGAGACCTATTTGTATTTGCGCCTCGACAATGGCCGCTGGTTAATGGAGGGAATGTAGTTTTGTTCTCGCTGTTAACAAAACCCTTCAAAGCATTTTTTGCTGAGTCACCACCCGGTGATGCCTTAGCACATAACGCATTGCCCCCCACACAAGATGAGTGGAACGAGCTACTGCAACGCCATGGCCTAGCGCACCTACTGCCTTATGAATCATGGGATGAAGACACCGGCCTTTACCACAATGAAGACTGTTCGTCGTTCCTGCTTGAGGTCACACCCTCGGTGGGTATGGATGAAGAGACGTTGCGTGTTTTATCCGGCATCTACAGCGCATTGCCATCCGGTTACACAGCGCAATACACACTCTATGCATCACCTGACATTCTGCCTTTAATGAAACGTTGGGCAGACATGCGTGAACAAGACAAACCGAAAGACGATGATGACAACGATGAGAGCCACATTAGGTCACATCACCGGAATGAAAATATCTTTCGTGCGACATTGAGACGGCGGGTTGATTACCTGCTCAGTGGCACATGGAAATCGCTCTTTTCTGATCAAGCCATGTTAGTACGTGACTTTCGTATTTTTCTTAGCGTTAACCAACCACTGGATGAAAATCACAATAGCGAAACGTTGGTTCAACTGCGTGAATCCATCACAGGAACCTTACGTTCGGCCGGTTTAGCCTCACGCCCAGTGGATGCCAGTTCATTCGTTAATTTTTTAGATACGCTGCTCAATCCTCGCCAAATAAAACGCGACACTTTGACCTACCAAGAGGACAAATTGATACGCGACCAAGTGGTCGATGGCGACACCGTTGCTTTAGTTGGCCGCGAAGGTCTGGCTATCCAGCATGACGACATGTTGCTCGATACCCGCATGTATTCCGTGCGCGAGTATCCCCCACAATGGGCTGGTTGGGGGATGGACAAATTAATCGGCGACCTAATGTCCAACACCCTTCGTATCCCTTGCCCGTTTTTGATGACGTTTAATGTCTTCGTACCTGATCAAGTCTCAGCAGCGGGTGAAGCGAAATACAAATCGGCTCGTGCTACCCAGATGGCCGACTCACCAATGGGTAAGTTCGTCCCTGTTTGGAAAAACCGAAAAGCAGATTGGGATTTTGTCAGTACACAAATTCAAGCTGGACACTCGCTGGTCAGAGGTGGTTTTCAGATTGTATTGTTGGCACCCCATGGCAAGGGCAGCCAAGCCGAACATCAACTCAAAGCCTTGTATAAAAGCGCGGGATGGTCTTTGACTCGTGATTCCTTTGTCTCCACTCATGCTTTTCTATCGGCTTTGCCAATGATGGCTGGCCCTGCCTTTGTTAAGGAATTAGAAGGCTTTTCACGGCTGCGCTCTTTTCTCACCTGGTCATGTGCCAATCTTGCGCCTGCAACGGCGGAATGGTGGGGTACGGGTACACCATTAATCATGCTGCAAGGTCGTCGTGGCCAGATCATGCACGTTGACCCTTGGGACAACAAGCAAGGCAACTACAACATGGCGATGGCGGCAGCATCGGGTTCGGGTAAATCATTCCTGACGCAAGAGATCATCATGTCTGTGCTTGGCACAGGTGGCCGCGTTTGGACGATTGACCGGGGGGAATCCTACAAAAACATCAGCAAACTGCTTGATGGCATTTACCTCAACTTTAGTCGTGATACGAAAATCGTGCTCAATCCCTTTACGCGGGTTGATAACTTCACCGAAGAACTGCCCATGCTCAAGGCATTGGTGGCACATATGGCTTCGCCTAACACGCCCTTGGGCGTAATGGAGTCGTCGTGGATTGAACAAGCACTGAAAGAGGTTTGGACAGCACATAAACAACAGACCACCGTCAGTCATGTTTTCGATGCATTGAAACAGGATGGTGACAGTCGCAAAGGCGATTTGGCCGACTGTCTTTTTCCGTATACCAAGGAAGGCGTTTACGCCAAGTTCTTTGAAGGCGAAAACAACCTCGATCTCGACCGGCCGTTTGTGGCGCTAGAGCTGAAAGATTTGGATGCCATGCCGGACTTGCAGAGCTTGGTGTTGCTGCTTTTGATGATGCGAATTACCGAAGACATGTATCAAGGTGATCGCAGCCAACGCAAACTATGCGTCATTGATGAAGCCTGGAAATTGATGGGCTACGGTAACGCTGGAGCCTTCATAGAAGAAGGATATCGCACCGCACGTAAATACGAAGGTGCATTTCTAACCGTTACCCAGGGTGTCAACGACTACTACAAATCAGGCACCGCGCAAGCGGCATTTGAAAACTCGGATTGGGTCTTTCTGTTAAGACAAAAGAAAGAGAGTTTGATGCAGTTACAAGCCTCTGGACGTTTTTCCATGGATGAGGCCGAGATGAAGCTGTTGCGCTCTATCCACACTATCCACGGTAAATATTCCGAAGTCGCCACCTACAGTCCTGACGGTATGGCCATTGGCCGTTTGATCGTCGATCCCTTCACCGAAAAACTCTACTCCACCAAAGGTACTGAGTTCGCGTTTATTCAGAAGGCGATGGCACAAGGTGCCACGCTGGCACAGGCAGTAGAACAACTGGCAGCGGGAGTTAAACGATGAACCTATCACTCAATTCACAAATGGTCGTTGTTGTGATCGTGGCAGTCCTCTCTGGAACAGCTACCGCAATTATCAATGATCGTTTGCAGACACCTATACCCAAAATTGCCGTCATCGATCCCACGGTGTTAGTGGCAGAACAACTCAAGCAAATAGCCCCTGGTCTGGATGACGCGGCGATTCAGGCCAATGGCCAAGCTTTTGGAAAACGCCTTGATGCAGCCATTACGCATGTCTCAAAGAAATACAATGTGGTGATCCTGGTCAGCCCAGCGGTCATTACCGGCGCACCCGATTTGACCGAGGAAGTGCGAAGGAGGCTCAATGGATCGAATTAAGAAACTGTTGAGAGGCTTGATTATCTCAATAGCTACTACCGTCTCGATCACTATGCTAGCCATTGTAGTGTGCTCGCCTTGGTATATCTCCAACATTGATCAGAGTCTACCGGGGATTTTCTATCAGATCGAACGCGGCGAATTACCTAAGCGCAATGACGTTGCTGGTATCCGTGTCCCTAAAAACCCCTACTACCCTGAAGGCGCACCATTTCTAAAAATCATTCGGGGTGTGCCGGGTGATGTGGTCACTTGCGATGGCAGGCGCTTTTTCATCAATGGTGTGTATGCGGGTGAAGCGAAAGAGCAGACCCAACGTGGTAATCCACTAACACTAGGCCCGACGGGGGTTATTCCAGCCGATCATTACTTTGTCTGGACACCACATAAAGATAGCTACGACTCACGTTATGGCGAAGTCGGCTGGGTAACGAAACAACACATCTTGGGCACTGCCAGGCGGGTGTTGTGATGCGATATTTGGTTGTCTCTCTCTTGCTATCCATTTCCTTTTCCGCTCATGCGACGGTGTATGACTTGGGTGTAGTCGGTCAGACCTATGAGATTGTCGAGCCGGATATGCTGGAGGGTTTCTACAGCAAACTCAGGGAAGCCGAAGTCAACGGCAAGATGGCCGAAGTTGAAGAGCAGATGAAGGAACGCTTCATCGCTCACGCCAATCGCCCGAAAGGGATTACATTACCGCGCACCCAAAACCAACGCGTCCACTACTTCGATCCCACCATTGTTTTGTCTCAAGACATCGTTGATCACGAAGGCAATGTGCTATGGCCTATGGGTACGACCGTCAATCCGCTGGAATACGTTCCCATGACACAGCAATGGCTGTTTTTTGATGGTGATGATCCCGTGCAAGCGGCATGGGCGCATGACTACCTCAAGCGTTATCCCAATCAGGTTCGCCCCATTCTCATTCAAGGCGCGGTTCTTGAGTTAACGGAAGCATGGGAGGTAAGACTCTACTTCGATCAACACGGAAAGTACGTCGAGAAATTTGGCATCAGAAGCGTGCCTTCACTCATTAGCCAGGAAGGAAAAAAACTACGCATTGATGAGATCGTACCGGGAGATAGTCATGGTTAGAGATAAACTCCAGCTATTAACAGCGCTCTGTTTTGTGCTTGCACTATCTAGTCTTGCCTCCTTACCGGCAAGGGCTGGCGGCGGTTGTGGAGCGATGCCTTTCATCAATCCCATTACCGATATCTGCTGGAGCTGTGTATTCCCGATCTATATCGGCGCAATGCCAGTGGCAACTATGGGGCAAGTCGATTCAGGTGCATCGAACGGTTATCCACCACCGGTTTGTATCTGTCCAAAGGCAACACCGCCCTATTTTCGTATCGGCATCGGCGTGACCTTTTGGGAACCCGCCCGTATTGCTGAAGCAGTCAGGGAACCTTGGTGTTCTCCCATGCTGGGGGGTATCTCATTAGGATCGGCCAGTGCTTCTGTGGTTGGCCAAGGCGGTAACCGTAATACCCAGGAAAACGCCGAGTCGGTGTCATTCTATAACGTCCACTGGTTCGTCTACCCGCTGATGTACTGGTTCAACATGATGGTCAGCGAAAACTGCGTCTCTCCCGAGCAGTTTGATGTTGCATTCATGACCGAACTTGATCCGATGTGGAACAACGATGAGATGACCTTTGTTCTAAATCCCGAGGCGGTGTTATTCAACAACCCCATTGCCCAAGCGGCTTGTGCGGCTGATTGCGTAGCCGCATCACTTTGGAACCCATTGGATGCCCTGTTCTGGTGTTTGGGTTGCCAAGTCGGTTTACACCCGTTGGCAGGGACAGTAAAACCACACGAAGGCGGGCTGGCCTCTTCTACCGTTGCCATTCAACGCCTTCATGCAATTTTGCACCGCACATTTCTAACCATGAACGTCAGCACTCCGTTGGCCATGTGCTTTCCCTTGCCAGCGCCCATCATGCAGAAGAGTTGGTACAAGACCCAGCTTATCCGCCCTATTCCGATCACCTATGCGGCGCATCCCTATGGGATGACGACCAACGTCTGGAACATGGGTAAGGAGTTTCCACTTAGAGGTGAAGATTTCGCGTACATGATATGGAGGCGGCGCGTATGTTGTATCGGTACTCAGTAGTCCTTTTTGTGATGTCTACGATTATTCCTATGGCATGGTCTGCACCTGATGTCGAACACGCCATCGGGCAAGCGCAACAAACCACCAAAGAGATGCAGTCTCGTACCGTTGAAGTTTTTGACCGTGCAGACACTTTATCCACGTCGCCTAAATTCCTTCAAGGTCTAAGCAAAGAAGCAACCAAGGCAATGAAAGATGTCGAAACGCTACCGACACCGGCACTGCCTAACTTTCCTGATCCTTCACCTGAGATGTTGCAACGCGCACGCACCGATATCAACAAGCTCTTGAATCAGGCGCAAGATCAACAACAACTAGCACACACGATTCAAAAGACTGGCCCTCAGCTCTACGTGTTTGTTTCAACCTCCATGCCAGACATCACCCTAAAACGACTGCTGGTTCAAGCCAGTCGTATTGATGGCTCTTTGATACTGCGTGGCTTGGTCGATGGCGATATGGCTAAAACCAAAGAGAAGACAATGCAGTTATTGGAAGCAGATGCCACGGGTAATACCCAGATCGATGGCGGTCTCTCTATCGATCCAACGCTCTTTGAACGCTTCGATATTGCCCAGGTACCCAGCTTTGTCGTGACCAACACACCAGCGGAACGCTGTAGTAAAAGCGGATGCCCCAGCACCGACTATGCGCGTCTCAGCGGTGACACCACGATTGAATATGCACTCGAAACCATCGCCCGTGACGCACCGGTAATGAGAGACAGTGCGCAAGCCATTCTTAATCGCATGAAGAAGGATATGTAGCCATGTCGGAAGAGAAACGAATACAGGTGTGGTCTTCCGGTGGTGGCGTACAAAGTACAGCTATCGCTGTGTTAATAGCCCAAGGACTCCTTCCAAAACCCGACATCGCAGTGATTGCAGATACCGGACGTGAAGCCAGCACCACCTGGTATTACATCGAAAACTACGTTCAACCGCTACTCGATAGCGTCGGCGTGTTGATTCACCGTGTTCCCAAACAAGCTTATTGCAAGGTGGATCTCTATAGCACCAATGACTACCTGTTGATCCCGGCCTTCACCGATATTAACGGTAAGGGAAAACTGCCTGGTTGGTGTTCAGGCGAATGGAAACGTGAGGTGGTCAAACGATTCTGCCGTGAAACTTATGGCAAACAATCAAAATTTTCTATTTGGTATGGCATCTCCACAGATGAGTTACGCCGAGTCAAAGTTACCGAGGGCAAGTGGCAGAGCTATTACCCACTTATCACCCGTCGTCTTTCCCGCAGCGATTGCATTTCATTAGTAGAGTTAGCAGGACTGCCCACACCACCACGTTCATCATGCTGGATGTGTCCAAATCGAAGCGATGCCGAATGGATTGATCTCAGACAACACGCACCTCTCGACTTTCTAGCAGCAATCGATCTGGAACAACAAATTCAGAGTCAGGATGCTCATGTGTGGCTGCATCCGTCGTGCATACCACTATCCAAGGTTTCATTTGGCAAAGGCACTGTGGATGCCTTCAATAACTTTTGCGATTCCGGCATGTGTTTCGTTTAGGGGAGTGAAATTATGACTATTTCTAACACATCATTTCACCCCATACGGCTAATACTCCACTGTATCTTCTTATTGTGTTTCGGCTCGGCTATCGCTGAAGAGATAAGCATCACCGAAGCAATGGAGTTAGGTAAGTCGTTCGGCAGTGAGAATCAAAGCAGTGTAGAAGATCTTTCCACCAACCAAGATACCAATACAGTACCGGGGTTTCAGGGGACTGATGTACCCGAAACGCAGTACGGCAACAATCCTATGGCGATGGAAGATGAAGCCCGTCTGCAAGTCAATCAAAACGATACTGGCTCATTGGTCTCCGAGTCCACAGTCAATCGCCCGCAGTTCCAGTTTGATAGAGAATCTGATCCATTACTAACCCGCTCCAATGCCATTCAAAACGATCCTGAATCTATTTCTGGGACTATCGAGACGGAATATTCTGGCTGCCAAAGTTCCAGCATTACAACACCCGCGGAATATAGCGAAGAGGTCTGCACCGAGTGGCGTGAGTCTGAGCTACTTTCCTGCTCCGAAACACTACAACTCACCTGTGATCGGCCAGTGGAATGTGATGCAGGGGGTATTCAGCTAAATACCCTACAGAGTGATATGCGTTGGGAATACACCTACCCGATTCTGACCTTGGGCACTATCGCCGACAACATTTGGGGCGGTTCTTGTGCCATCTATGATCGCAGTACTACGTTCACCATTGAAGACCTAGACAAGGTAGCTGAGTTCACCTTGATCCAGGCGGGGTTCGACGACTGGATCAGAATCACGGTCAACGGCACGATCGTGCGTGTTGGGCCGTATGGCGGAGATCGGCTAAACGTGGTTGATACAGAGATATTCTCTGGATTCACCATTAAACAAGTGCAATACAACGCGACACAGAGAAACAGCTGCGAACTCAGTACAAGCTGGAATCAATCACTCAACATCGATATCAAACCCTATTTGCAAACCGGCAGTAACACCATCGATATGCGTGTGATCGTTGCTGGCGGCGGCGAAGGTTGGATGAAGTTCCGTGCAACACAATATTGCGATTGTGAGTGGTCGGAGACCTGGGAGAACACTTGCAGTAATTTGGAAAGTGAGTTGGCCAACGGCATTTGTGCCCAACCCACTCGCATCTGTACTCAACCGGCCGAGACTCGAACTATCGCCGATATTGATGTCTACCGTGAATGCTGGGCATACGAGAGTACTTATGAATGTGCA
>Ga0316204_10005436_pt1 | contig 21011 bp, 14 predicted proteins | sample 6monrhotite_MG_2_FD_205661 | JGI IMG/M metagenome (GOLD analysis project Ga0316204, IMG submission 205661) | Microbial mat bacterial communities from mineral coupon in-situ incubated in ocean water Damariscotta River, Maine, United States -... | ecosystem: Environmental > Aquatic > Marine >... | reverse complement strand
TGAGGGAGTCGAACCCCCGACATTCGCCTTGTAAGGGCGACGCTCTACCAGCTGAGCTAACCACCCGCCTTTTCGTGCGGGCGCTAGTTTACTGCATCTTTTAATGCTTTGCCAGGCTTAAATGCCGGAACATTAGCTGCTGCAATCTGAATCTCTGCGCCAGTCTGTGGGTTACGGCCAACACGTGCTGCACGTTGACGTACAAGGAATGTTCCAAAACCAACGATTGTTACCTGGTCATTGTCTTTTAATGCCCCTGTAACAGATGAAATAACTGCATCAAGTGCACGTCCAGAGTCTGCTTTTGATAAGCCTGAGTTTTCAGCAATAGCGTCAATCAATTCTGATTTATTCATTATTAATCCTAATGTGTTTGTTGTTATCTTAAAAAAGAAACAGATGTTTCAATAAATATAATTATGTTTTTTGTAAAAGCCCGTATCTACCATCTTGTGACTTTATAAATGAGTCATGCCGCGGAGAAACTTCATATTTTTGAAAAACCAGTATTAAAGATCAACGCATTATAATTGCGCTCTATTAAACTAATTTTTCAATATAGAACTAGCGCAAACTTTATACCAGCCCTGAAAGGGCGGTGTCAACGGCTTTAAGTAAAATTTGCGGTAAAAAAATAGATTAATTTAGTGTCAAGTCTAAAAAAGCAACTTTTGTCCGAAAGTTGAGAAAAAAATTCAGAAATAACTTCATAAGAAAATAAATATATTTCTTTATTCTAAACAAAAATATGGCCGTTAATATTTCAAATAACGACCATATTAATTACTTAAACTGAGAAATCTATTATTTAATGATGGCGTAAATCATCACCTTTTTTAGACTTTTTACCTTTTCCCTCAGAAGTCGCTCCTGATTTTGAGGATTTTTCCAGTGGCGTAGGAGCAGTTTGCAAAGCAATTGCTAATACGTCATCTATCCACTGAACAGGTTTTATTTCTAATTTATCTAGAACAGTTTTAGGTATATCCGCTAAGTCCTTTTCATTTTCATGCGGAATAATAATGGTTTCAATACCACCTCTATGTGCTGCTAGTAACTTTTCTTTCAAGCCACCAATAGGTAACACTTCACCCCGTAAGGTTATTTCACCTGTCATGGCTACACTTGATTTAACCGGTATACCTGTCATGGTTGATACAATAGCCGTACACATGCCAATACCTGCGCTAGGGCCATCCTTTGGTGTCGCACCTTCAGGGACATGTATATGAATATCTTTATTCTCATAAAAATCATTTTCAAGCCCAAGAGATTCAGCGCGACTTCTGACGACAGTCATTGCAGCATAGATAGATTCCTGCATAACATCTCCAAGTTGCCCCGTAAACGTCTGTTTGCCTTTACCCGGCATAACTGCAGCTTCGATGCTCAATAATTCACCACCGACTTCAGTCCATGCAAGACCCGTAACCTGCCCTACCTGATCATTGTCCTCAGCTTTTCCATAACGGAAACGCACAACGCCCAAATATTTTTCCAGGTTTTCTGGTGTTACTACAACTTTTTCTTCGTTGGCATTCATCAAAACATCTTTCACAACCTTACGGCAAATCTTAGACATTTCTCTTTCTAAACTACGCACACCTGCTTCACGGGTATAATAACGAACAGTATCCATAATCGCTTCTTGCGTCACTTCAAGCTCATTACTATTAAGACCATTATTCTCCATCTGTTTCGGTAACAGATAGTTTTTAACAATGTTCATCTTTTCATCTTCGGTATAACCCGGAATACGAATAACTTCCATACGGTCAAGTAAAGGACCTGGGATATTCATACTATTTGAAGTGGCTATAAACATAACATCTGACAAATCAAAATCTACTTCAAGATAATGGTCACCAAAAGTATGATTTTGCTCAGGGTCTAATACTTCTAATAATGCAGAAGCTGGATCACCACGAAAATCCTGCGCCATTTTATCTATTTCATCTAATAGAAACAGCGGATTTCGTGTGCCCACTTTACTCAGATTTTGAATAACTTTACCTGGTAGCGATCCTATATAAGTTCTACGGTGACCACGGATCTCAGCTTCATCACGCACACCACCTAGTGCCATACGTGTAAACTTTCTGTTTGTTGCGCGCGCAATAGACTGCCCAAGAGATGTTTTACCTACACCTGGGGGCCCAACTAAACAAAGAATAGGTCCTTTTAATTTTTTAACCCGCTGTTGTACTGCGAGGTATTCAAGAATACGTTCTTTAACTTTTTCTAAACCATAATGATCTTCATCTAATACAGTTTGTGCTTTATTAATATCTTTAGAGATCTTACTGCGTTTTTTCCATGGGCAACCCACCAGCGCATCAATATAATTGCGAACAACTGTAGCTTCAGCTGACATTGGTGACATCATCTTAAGCTTATTTAATTCGTTAGTTGCTTTCTTCTTGGCTTCAGGACTCAGACCCGCTTTACTTATTTTCTTTTCCAGGTCTTCAATTTCATTCGGAGCTTCGTCTAACTCACCAAGTTCTTTCTGAATAGCTTTCATTTGCTCATTCAAATAGTACTCACGCTGACTCTTTTCCATTTGCTGCTTAACACGGCCACGTATACGCTTTTCGATTTGTAATAAATCAATTTCCGCTTCAATCATGCTGAGCAAATATTCCATACGCTCTTTGACATCAGCAATACCAAGAATATTCTGTTTTTCTTCAACTTTGAGCGACATGTGCGCAGCTATGGTATCTGACAAACGTGCCGGATCATCAATTCCGCTCAATGAAGTTAAAATTTCTGGTGGCACTTTTTTATTCAGTTTTACGTACTGATCAAACACACCCATGATTGAACGTGAAAGCACTTCTAGTTCACGCTCATTATCTGCAACAGTATCTTCCAGTAATGTGAAGTCAGCTGTAAAAAACTCTTCATCATCATATACCGCGTCAACTTTTGCACGAGTTGCACCCTCAACTAACACTTTGATAGTGCCATCAGGTAATTTCAATAACTGAAGAATCGTAGAAAGCGTACCAATTTCATGGATATCTTTCATAGATGGATCATCAATCTCCGCACTCTTTTGCGCAACAAGCAATATTTGCTTGTCTTTAGACATCGCTGCGTCCAGAGCCTGAATAGATTTTTCACGACCTACAAATAGCGGAATAACCATATGCGGATACACCACTACATCTCGTAATGGAAGTACGGGGGTTTTCCCCTCATATGCATCTGTTGTTGATTCTATTTCGTTTTCGATATCTGACACAGATATTACCTCGATTATTTTGGGGGATAATTAAACCCGCACTAATTTAATTCTTTAGAATCACATTGGGGCAGAGTGTGAAGCTTCAAGGTTGAGCAATAAATATTTTTAATGATTGGCGGGGATCGAAAATGTAAATGATGGTTCTGCAGGTGCTCCCCACTGGTAGCACCTGCAATTTTTCCTTACTTATAATGCAAAATTATTATTAATCTGCGCTAGATGCCTTTTTAGATGTTTCATTATTTTCAAATACCATAAATGGTTTAGAATCACCATTAATCACGCTTTCATCTAAAACAACTTTAGTCACATTGTCTAAAGAAGGCAGCTCATACATGGTTTCCAGAAGTATATTTTCCAGAATAGTACGCAAACCTCGAGCACCTGTCTTTCGCTCCATCGCCTTTTTGGCTACCGCTGAAAGCGCATCATCACGGAACTCGAGTTCACAATCTTCCATTTCAAACATTTTGGAATACTGTTTGGTTAACGCATTCTTAGGTTTAGTCAGAATAGTGATTAATGCTTCTTCATCAAGCTCTTCAAGCGTTGCAACTACAGGTAAACGCCCAACGAACTCAGGAATCAAACCATAACGAATCAAATCGTCAGACTCCAGGTCTTTGAGAATTTCACCTGTAGACTTGGTATTTTCTTTACCACGAACCTCTGCACCAAAACCAATACCGCTCTTTTCAGATCGATCTCGAATAACCTGATCCAACCCGGCAAAAGCACCACCACATATAAATAGAATATTAGATGTATCTACCTGCAAAAACTCTTGTTGAGGGTGCTTACGCCCACCTTGAGGTGGCACTGAAGCAACCGTACCTTCAATAAGTTTCAATAAAGCCTGTTGAACACCTTCACCAGATACATCACGCGTAATAGATGGGTTATCTGACTTACGAGAAATCTTATCAATTTCATCTATATACACAATGCCCGTTTGAGCCTTTTCAACATCATAATCACATTTCTGCAACAGCTTCTGAATAATGTTTTCAACATCTTCGCCCACGTAACCCGCTTCGGTTAAAGTGGTCGCATCAGCAATAGTAAAAGGAACATTGAGTAAACGCGCCAGAGTTTGGGCTAACAGTGTTTTACCAGACCCCGTTGGGCCTATTAGCATAATATTGCTTTTAGACAGCTCTACATCATCTTTCTTATGCTTAACTTCTAATCGCTTGTAATGGTTATAAACCGCAACAGCCAGAACCTTCTTGGCCTGAGCCTGCCCAATTACATAGTCACCCAGAATTTCTTTAATTTCCTGTGGTTTTGGAAGCTTTGTTACTGATGAAGCGGCCTGTTCCTGCAGCTCCTCACTGATAATATCGTTACATAGCTCTACGCATTCATCACAGATGAATACAGATGGGCCCGCTATCAGTTTTTTAACTTCGTGCTGACTTTTGCCGCAAAACGAGCAATATAGTAGTTTGCCCGAGTCTTCTTCATTATTTTTGTCGTCACTCATGACGTGTCCTCATGTACTAGCCCGAAGCTTATAATTCATTTCATAGCCATTAAAACACTATGACTATAACTTTAACCCATACCTTGCCAATTATCGTAAAAACTTGCAAGGGTATAATTTGAGTGGTTTTTATGAAACCAGCCTCAACCCCATGATTTATATGGTGTTGTACAAAAATCAGGCGGTTATTTAATGTTTTTTCTTACCTATAAGAAGATAGCCCAAATTCTAATAAAAAACCGCCATTTGGCGGTTTTTTATTAGATGAGGTTATTTTATTATTTTTCAAGACCTTAAAACTCTTAAAAAGTGATAAAACAGCTCTCCAAGGGTATGTTAAACACTTATTCAGCGGCAACTTCACCCGTTCTTTCACGCAATACTGAATCAATCATGCCATATTCAGCCGCTTCATTAGCACTCATAAAGTTATCCCGTTCAGTATCTTCACCAATTTTCTCTAAAGATTGACCTGTATGGTTTGCCAAAATTGTATTTAAACGCTCACGCATAGACAATATTTCACGTGCATGGATATCTATATCAGTAGCCTGCCCCTGAAAACCGCCTAAAGGCTGATGAATCATCACTCGTGAATTAGGCAAACCAAAACGTTTTCCAGCTGCTCCACCGGCTAAAAGTAAAGCCCCCATGCTAGCTGCCTGACCAATACATAATGTTGAAACGTCTGGTTTAATAAACTGCATAGTGTCATAAATTGCCATGCCAGAAGTAACCACACCACCAGGTGAGTTGATATAAATCGAGATATCTTTATCTGGATTTTCAGATTCCAGGAATAACAGCTGGGCGACAATAAGATTAGCCATATGATCTTCGATCTGACCCACTATAAAGATAACTCGCTCTTTTAAAAGTCTTGAATAAATATCGTAAGAACGCTCACCACGTGCAGTTTGCTCTACTACCATCGGTACCAGGTTATTCTGTAAACCTAATGCACCCTTACTATTTTCTGATGTAATGATCATTCATTGTTCTCCAGGAACATATATTGCGATGTTAATTGTTTTGTAGTTAAAGGCTAACGCCATATTAACTGGATGGACTGATTGTATGTTGTGACTAAATAATTACAAGTGGGCAAATAAAAAAAGCAGGCCAAAAGCCTGCTTTTTAAATGAACCTGATTACTTTTTAAGCAATTAAAACCTTACCTTATGCAGGCATACCGGCATCAGGCTTCATTAACTCATGAAAAGAGGTTGGTGCATCCGTTACTTTTGCCTGCTCTACTATCCAGTCAACTACCATTTCTTCCATTACTAAAGCTTCTAAGCCCTGCTTTAATTGAGGGTTGCTATTGTAGTGATTGACCACTTCGGCAGGGTCTTCATAAGTCTGAGAAATCTCTTCAATTTTAGCCGTGACCCTATCTAAATCAGGTTTCATTTCAGCCTTCTTAATGACCTCAGCAACAACAAGCCCCAGACCTATACGACGCTTAGCTTCACCTTCGAACAATTCTTTAGGTAATGACATACCACCTTGTAAATTACCCGACTCCATCATCTGCTTCTGTAAATTTTCAGATTCCTGTTCAATTAATGCCTTTGGAACCAGCACATCATTAGCTTCTAATAGCTTGTCCATAACATCTTTCTTAAGCACTTCCTGTAACTTATTACGTAATTCACGCTCCATATTAGCCTTGATATCCGATTTTAATGTATCAATCGAACCATCTTCCACACCAAATGATTTAGCAAATTCATCATCAATTTCAGGTGTTTTTGGCTCAGCTACAGTAATTACTTTAGTCGCAAATGTCGCTTTTTTGCCTTTTAAATTTTCCGCATGATAATCATCAGGGAAGTTCACATCGAATGAAAATTCATCATTTGCAGATTTACCAACAAGCTCTTCTTCAAACCCGGGAATCATGCTACCTGAACCCAACACAATAGGTACACCGTCCGCCTGGCCACCTTCAAACTGAACACCATCTACCGATCCGTCAAAATTAATTGTCATCTGATCGCCATCTTCAGATGCACGCTCAACAGCTTCATATGATGTACGTTGTTTCAATAATGTTTCTATCATCGTGTCAACATCAGCATCGGCAACTTCTGCTGTAGCTCGCTCAACTTCAAGTTTTGCACAATCGATAAGTTCAATCTCGGGATATACTTCAAAAGTCGCCGTGTACTCTAATGGCTTACCTGGCTCCATTGAAGTTGGCTCAATTGTTGGGTTACCAGCAGGATTCAAAGACTCCTGCACAACGGCTTCACGCAATGTGTTTTGCATGACTTCACCAACAACTTCCTGCATCACTGAAGCGCCATATTGCTTCTTAACAACACTCAAAGGCACCTTACCAGGGCGAAAACCATCAATTTTAACGCGTGAACGCATTGAACTCAGTCTGCTTTCAACTTCTTTTTCAACAGTTTCAGCGGGAACCTGAATAGTTAATTTACGTTCCAGACCTTCGCCTGATTCAACAGAAACTTGCATAATAACCTCGGTAATACCTGTTTAGCCTATTAAAGTAGCCAGTACAGTAGATGATAGATATAAAATTGTATATTTCTGAATTAACCGGAATGAATAAACTCACCCCGGATATCCAAAATAAAAAGAAGCCCAAAAGAGCTTCTCTTAAAAGATGGTGCGAGCGGAGAGACTCGAACTCTCACGTCTTGCGACACCAGAACCTAAATCTGGCGTGTATACCAATTTCACCACGCTCGCTAAGGCGCGGAATTATATAACAATAAATTTAAATGTGTAGTTTTTTATGCGACTTTTTTTGAATGATATCGCTTAATAAACAAATTTAGGCCGTTAAGCCCCTGCTGCTGCACTTTTCTCTTTAAGAAATTTGACCAACCGAAGGCAATACCAATGGGGCCTAACGCCATTCGGCTCCAATTCCAGAAGCTAAAATGATCAGAATGACGGATTATTTTACCTTCTGAAAACTGAAATTCAGCAAATATGACATTTTTTACTCTGCGACCAGTTTGAGAAAAGGTATATGTTGCTTCCCAGCTTGCTGAGCCGTTGGTATCATCAGCTTTAACATGACTAAAGTGCAATTCAAAATCCCGTGCCTTGTTACATAACATATGCCACATAGCACCCACCTTCTCGTCTTTAAGATCATTAAAAACCGGGTCTGAGAAACGTATATCTTTTGCATAACAAGACTGCATGGTCTGCCAATCAAGTTTTTGAAAAGCCAAATAAAAATCGTGTATGAGTTGTTCATTTGCATGCATTTTTTTATATTACATTATATCCTGACAGGTAGTAAGACCGATACTAATCAGGCAAGTATCACTTGAAGGCTTTAATAACCTATAATTAAAAGAGTCTAAACATCATGGAAATCTGTAATGAGTGATTATAAACATATACTGGTAGCTGTTGATTTCTCAACCTCAGCCGAGCAAGTATTAAATAAAGCCCGTGAAATAAGCACCAGAAATAACGCAAAACTCAGCCTGCTTCATATAGTTGAGTATCTGCCGCCAATTGACTCTGTATATGAACCCGCACTTTCCAGTAACTGGGTAATAGATGAAACAGAAATGCTTAAACAGGCAAAGAGCTCATTAAAAAAATTCAGCCAACAACAAAAGCTGGAAGGTGCAGAGTTATATACTCAATTAGGCACACCTAAGTATGAAATTTCACAATTTGTGAAAGAACAACAGTGCGATTTAATTGTTTTAGGCTCTCATGGACGACACGGCATAAACATACTTTTGGGCTCAACAGCAAACGCCATATTGCATGATATGCCCTGCGATATACTTGCCGTTAAAATCGATACCTAGCCTTTTCAGCAGATTTAAATAGAAAAGAAAATATTCTTCTGAATATGCTAATGTCACCCCCATGACATCAGCACAACACATCACTCAAACCAATATTTCTGCACATCTTCACTTTACAGATGAACTAGCTAATTTAATTTTACTAGACCAGAAACAATCCTTGCCTGATTTAAGTAATGCCTGCATCTTTTTACCAAATGCACAGGCCATATTGCAAATGCGTCATAGCTTGATAAAAAAAGCACAACACACCCTGCTTGGTGGTTTTATAGGCAGTCATACACAATGGCTAAATGAAAATATAATACCATCTGATATTTCTAAAAAACATATTTCTCAATCTGCCAGACAATTATTATTAATAGACGCTTTAAAACAACACAGCTCATTATTTGCGACCGAGAACCATTGGCAAATCTGTGACAGTCTGCTCGAACTATTTGACGAGCTAAGTCTGAGCCAACATCAATGGTTAAATGAATCTACTCCAGTGTGGATCAATAAGTTACAGCAGGCATATAAAACTGAACATAGTCTGCAACACTTAAACCAGGAGGCCACGATAATTCACACACTTTGGCAAGCCTGGCAGGAACAACTAACCAGTATGAATCTACAAGATGACACCAGCTCATTAAAGCAACGTCTGCTTGAAGAGATACCTGACAACATTAAAGATAAATGCTTTTATATTATCGGTTATGAACAATTCACGGCACTTGAACAGGCCTGGTGTGAACAATTATCCAAAAAAGCACAGGTTACTTTCATAGCGCAGGGAATTATTTCTGAAACAACTAATGACTCACCGGATGAATTAAATGTACTGAAAAACATTTATTCACAGGAGACTACATTTTTTGAACGATGCAAAAACAAGAACGATAACTTTGAATTTTTAAAAAAAATCAAACTTTTCGATGCACAAAGCGCTGAACAGGAAACACAGGCTGTTGATTTAAAAGTGCGCATGAGTTTATTAGAAGGCAATACCAACATTGCGGTTGTTACCGAAAACAGAAAGCTAGCAAGACGCTTGCGTGCTTTACTGGAACGCGCCAATGTAAGCATTCAAGACACCGCAGGCTGGTCTCTTGCCACTACCAGTGCGGCAACCATACTTGAGCGCTGGTTAGAATGTATTGAGCAGGATTTTGCTTACCAGCCTCTTCTGGATTTATTAAAATCCCCTTTCTTCTGTGAAGAAAGTGCATTTGATGAACATTTAAACCTGGTTTATCGCTTTGAACAGGATATTGTCTTACATGAAAATATTGCCAACGATTTACAGCGTTACAAAAAAGGCATTATAAACCGCGCTGAACGACTCAACATAAAAAATACATCTACTGCAAATCAACTTCTAGCGCTATTCGAAAGAATTGAAAAAGCCTCTGAAAACTTAATAAGCCTTTATCAAGCCAATCAAAGCAATAGCCCTGAGGTATGGATAAACCATTTCACTAAAAGCATTAAAGACTTAGGCATATACCCGCAATTTTCAACTGATATAGCGGGCCAGCGAGTACAGGAAGAACTTGAAAAATTAAGCCTCGCATATCACGCGGCTTCCCCCGATATGAACTGGCTAGATTTACGCACCTGGATTGGTAGCACGTTAGAAAGTGAACAGTTTAAACCCCAGGGACAAGATTCCGTTGTTAAAATAATGAACATGCAACAGTCGCAGTACTGTCAGTTCGACACCCTGATTATTGCTGGTGCGAATATAAAGTCATTCCCGGGTAACGCCGCTCAACATCCTTTTTTCAATCAATCAGTAAGACAGGAATTACAGTTAAAAAACTGGCACCAAAAGAAAGAGAATAGCTTTCAACTATTTCAACAAATGTTATTAGCAGCAAACGAAATACTGATTACCTGGCAGGCAGAGCAAAATGGTGAATGGCTACAGGCATCTCCCTGGGTATGCTCTTTACAGGACTTTAGCCTTCACAGTTTAAACCTTTCACTACAGGACACGCATTTATACCACTTAACCAATAACCTGCAACCCGTTACTCAGCGTAATGAAAACTCTTTAAAAAACATTGAAACTGTTACTCAGGCAAAACCAGTAATCAAACCTGAACTAACGCCATTAGAGTTTTCAGCCTCAAGACATCAGCGCCTGATTGATTGCCCATATAAGTTTTTTGCAGCTGATGTGCTTAAGTTAAAACCATTAGAAAAAATTAGCCTCGAACTATTAAAAAGCGAATACGGTGAAAAAGTACATTTAATTTTGCATGCTTTTCATCAACAGTGCGATGGAATGCCTGCCCCCTTTAGTAAAACCTTAACTAAAAATAACAAAAACCAGGCTTTAAAGCATATTGAAGAACTATCTAAGCTTGTTTTTGAAACACAAACAGAAGACTCTATACAACATAGAGGCTGGTTTGAACGCTGGGTAGATACAGCAGAGTCCTATATTGACTGGCAGATCCAGCGTCAACATGACTGGAATATATACAAACTCGAAGAAATGTCTGAGCAACAATTAAACGCAGTGACTAAATTAGTTGGTCGCCTTGATCGAATTGATAAACAAGGCCATGAGCTTTCTATTATCGATTACAAGACAGGTAATACGGCTAAACAAAGCGATATAGATATGGCTGAAAATATACAACTAACCAGTTATGCAGCACTAATGGAAGATGTTTGCAATGTTGTTTACTTAAAGTTAGATAAAGGAGAAACAAAACAATCAGGCGTTTTAGAAGGTGATAGCTTAACTGATTTAAAATCTGATGTTTTGAAACGTCTTGAAACAGTTATCACCGACATAAGAGCATCTAAACCTTTACCTTCATGGGGAGACTCACAGGCTTGTGGTTACTGCGATATGAGTGGTTTATGTCGTAAGCAGATGTGGGAAGTGCTTGATTAAGTTTATTATATTTAGGTTATTAGTAATATTTTCTTTTTTGTAAAACTATGATTTCCTGGGAACGTGAATTTTGAGGTATCGCCTGCTGGATATTTGCTCGCTCTATTCTTTATGGGAATGTGATTTCTGCGGCGACTACACAGAATTCTAATTCCCATGAAACTAGGGGCTTGCGGAAACCCCATAAGTCCAAACCACAAAATTCACGTTCCCATGAAACCAAACACAGACTTATTAATAGCCACAGAAACAATAAACAAAAACACAATCAAACCTGACAGCCATGCCACAAACCGAATCCGTTTAGGTCGCCCTGGTTTAAGCGCCAACATACCCAGCCAGATATAAACCAGCAACGCGCCTATTTTAACCTGCAACCACTGATAATCTAAAACTGACCACTGCATGATATAGAGCATTAATAAAGCACTGAGTAGTAATGTTGCATCCACTACATGTGGTAGTGTTTTTACCCATTTTTTATATAGTAAAGATGAACCTAACATCATCCAGATACCACGTATAAAGAAGCCGCTAAATGACAAAATAACACAACTAATATGAATTGATTTTACCCATTCCATAAGATCAAATACTACCTGCAAGCAAACTACGCATTTCACTCTTTCTTGCTTCATCAACAAAACTAGCTTCAATAGAATTCAGAACCAACAATCTCGCTTGTTCCTTTGACATTGATAAAGAATTAGCTAGAGCAGTAAAATTTTCAGTCATATAACCACCAAAATATGCGGGGTCATCTGAGTTTACTGTTACGCAAACCCCTTGCTCTAACATGACAAGAATATTATGCTCGGTCATATTATCAAACACTCTTAACTTGGTATTTGATAACGGGCAAACAGTGAGTGGTACACGTTTGTTTTTCAAATATGTAATTAATTGTGAATCATCTATTGCGCGAACACCGTGATCAACCCGGCTGACTTTCAAATCTTTAATGGCTGTCCATATATACTCAGCCGGCCCTTCTTCGCCTGCATGAGCAACGGTCAAAAGCCCTAGTTCTCGTGCTTTTTTAAAAACTCGACTAAACTTTTCCGGAGGCTGCCCCTGCTCTGAACTATCCAGTCCTACTGCTTTTATCTTATCTAAAAAGAGCTCTGCATCCTTTAATGTTTCAAATGCAGCTTCCTCACTCAGATGTCTTAAAAAACACATAATTAATTGACTGGTAATACCCAGCTTTTTTTGAGCATCACTTAAAGCTCGGCTAATACCGTTAATAACTACCGAGAACTCAACACCCCTGTCAGTATGTGTTTGTGGATCAAAAAATGGCTCAACATGAATTACATTTTGTGTATGGCACTTTTCAAGATATGCCCATGTTAAATCATAAAAATCCTGTTCATGCAGTAAAACATTGGCTCCCTGGTAATAGATATCTAAAAAGTCCTGAAGATTACTAAACTCATAAGCTTCACGTATCTTATCAACCGAATCAAAGGGTAAATTAATATGATTTCTTTTCGCAAGTTTAAACATTAACTCTGGCTCAAGGCTGCCTTCCAGGTGTAAATGCAATTCTACTTTAGGCAAATCATTAAGCCAGTCACTTGTTACTTCAGGCACATTCTTCTCCATGATTAAATTAATGCTAATTAAGTATCGATCAGTTACTTAATTACTCTGATCAAAAAGTAATATTTCTATCCGTCTATTCTTGCTTCTTTCGTGATCGTTTTTATTAGAGACAACTGGTTTTGTAGCCCCTAACGCTCTGGACTCCAGCCTATGATCGGGAATTTTTTGTTCTTCCATATAATGCAAAACATTCAACGAGCGAGTAGAGGACAGCTCCCAGTTAGACCTGTATTTGTCACGTAATTTACCCTTAATAGGAATATTATCCGTATGCCCTTCAATTACAATTTTAAGTCCTTTGCTATTGACCAAAGCTTTAGAGACTTTTGCTAAAATACGTTTTCCCTGACCGCTTAACTCACTACTACCGGATGAGAATAAAACAGTTGCTGCAAGCGTTATTTTTACACTTTTGGTACTCTGTTCAAGCTGAATCTGTTCAAGTTCATCCAACGCTTTAACCAGTTCACGGTATAAGTTATTACTGCGAGGCTGGTATTTAATCGTAAATACTAAATCATTTACATTATGCCCATAATAGGTGATTGTATTATTTCGCTTTACCCATTTTCCAGGGCGGTTTGACTCATAACTAATAACTTTAAAATTCTGAGGAAAGACCCATGCATAAACCAGTTGCGAAAAATCACCTGGTTTATTCCAGATACCATAATTATTTTCAGGCGTTTTGCTTTTACCATCCCAATTTTTATAGGTGTAAACCCCATTTTTATCTATACTTACATCAATATTATCAACTAGCTTGTTCTGCACCAAAGTTGCATAGGTTCCAGATGCTATCTTTAAAAGATCATAGTTTTTCTGAGATTTATCATCCCAGCGATATTTATTAGGATACACATAGAGATAGTCTTTTAAGTGCTGTGCCGGTGATTTATTCTGAACTTTTTCAAACCAGATATCATAACTTGGATGCCCGGTTCTCAATGTATCATAACGAACATACTGCTTACCGTCTTCATTAAGAAAGATAATCTTTTCACTTATAACTGTCTGGGATAGACAATTAGTTTGTATGCCTACCAGGAGAAGGATAAAACTAAGAATTTCTACTCGATTTAAATTCAACAGTTGCATAGACATCCCCCCATTACAATCATGAACCAACGATTATAGTTTAGCCTGTATTGTTAACTTAAATTGAAACTTCTATAAAAATTTTTTACTAAAGAAAAACTTACTTTAATAACTCGATTAAAGCATCCTCATCAAGCATTTCAACACCCAGCTGCTCTGCTTTCGTTGCCTTAGAGCCCGCATTATCTCCAACCACCACATAACTTGTTTTTTTCGATACACTGCCTGTAACTTTAGCCCCTCTAGCCTGCAATGCTTTTTTAGCATCATCACGTGTCATTTCAGTTAATGTACCAGTGATCACAAAAGTTTTACCTTCCAGTGTTTGCTCTTCAGCGGCAACAGCCTCAATCGCATCCCAATGAATACCTGATTCTAATAACTTTTCTATTACTTCTATATTATGTGGTTGTTTAAAAAAACGTACGACATGAGCAGCTACAACAGGCCCCACATCCCCTACTTTTTGCAATGACTCTGCATCTGCAGCTTTGATCGCATCAAGATTAGTAAAATAATGAGCAAGCGTTAATGCTGTAGCCTCACCCACTTCACGAATACCTAATGCATAAATAAATCGATTAAGACTTGTGTGTTTTGATTTTTGTAACGCCTCAATCAAATTAATTGCTGATTTTTCACCCATACGTTCCAGCCCGGCAATATTCTCTACTGTTAATGAATAAAGATCATCCATATGATCAATACAGCCTTCATCGACCAGTTGCTCAACAAGCTTATCTCCTAACCCATCGATATCCATCGCTTTACGTGAGGCAAAATGTTTTATTGACTCCTTACGTTGTGCTGCACAAAACAACCCCCCACTACAACGCGCAATAGCTTCACCTTCTTCCTGTTCAATATCTGAATCACAAACAGGACATGAATCAGGTAGCTGAACTTTTTTAGCATTATTTTTTCGACTGCCTGGCACAACTCGAACAACTTCAGGTATAACGTCTCCAGCACGACGTATAATGACCTGATCACCTTCTCGAACATCTTTACGATTAACTTCATCCATATTATGCAAAGTAGCATTACTTACGGTCACACCGCCAACAAAAACGGGTTCTAAACGTGCTACAGGTGTAATTGCACCAGTACGCCCCACTTGAAATTCAATTGCATTAATCCAAGTAATTTCTTCCTGTGCAGGAAACTTATGAGCAATTGCCCAGCGAGGTGCTTTTGCGACAAAGCCCAGTTCTTTTTGTAATTTAAGTGAATTGACCTTATATACTATGCCATCAATCTCATAAGATAATGACTCGCGTAATTCTGACATTTCTTCAAAATATTTTAGACAACCCTCAACCCCTTCAACAGTTTTGCGTTCCTTACATAAAGGTAAGCCCCATTGCTTTAACTGATCTAACATTTCACTATGAGTGGATAACTGTTCACCACCATCAACACGACCAACTGCATAACAATACATAGCCAGTGGACGCTTCGCCGTTACTTTAGGGTCTAGCTGACGTAAAGAACCAGCAGCTGCATTTCGTGGATTAACAAACTGCTTTTCATCATTATCACGGGCGATTTGGTTGATTTTTTCAAACCCTGCTTTAGGCATAAAAACTTCTCCCCGCACTTCTAGTACATCAGGAATATTTTTACCTAAAAGTTTTAAGGGTATCGAATGAATAGTCCGTATGTTTTGCGTAATGTTTTCACCGGTACTGCCATCACCCCGTGTACCCGCTCGTACTAACAAACCTTTTTCATAAAGCAGGCTAACGGCAAGCCCATCAAGTTTAGGCTCAGCAGCAAAGCTAATTTCATCATCATTATCTAAACGTTGCTGTAAACGTTTATTAAATTCACCTAAGTCTTCTTCATTAAAGACATTGTCCAGCGATAACATGGGTATTTCATGTTTTACCTGTGTAAAGCCATCAAGAGGTTTATCACCGACACGCTGCGTCGGCGAGTCATTTGTAATTAGATCCGGGTATTTTGACTCTAAAGATTGAAGCTCTCGATATAAACGATCATATTGCACATCGGGAATTTCCGGATCATCCAGTACGTAATACTGGTAACTGTGATGATTTAACTGGTCACGTAATCGGGTGATTTCTTCAGGTTTTTTATTTTTATCAGACATTTATTAAGTGTAACTACTTGGATAAGCTATAAGTGTTAATTCAAACTCGCCAGCCTCTGCGTAACTATCAGACAGCAAGTCAATTGAATTCAATCATGATCAAACAGATTGAGATTTTAAAGTTTCTAAACGTTTTACTTTTTCCCGCAACTCATTTGTTTGAGCTTCATCTAAGGGTTTTCTCTGTGCACCACACAGGGTAGCACCAATCATTGATGATAAACCATGTGCAGTAATCATCATTTCATCCAGTATTGCAGAAGGTTTATCCACCAGGTTAACCTGCATAAAGAAACTAACTCCCGGTGTTTCTAACTCATTCATATGGTCAATTTCAAACCAGCCAGGTTGTTTAATATTTGCCATACTAAACTGAATCTTTCTTTCTTCATCCTGATCATGACGATGGAATATTTTCATTGCACCAAAATCCATATGCAAGGCATAACTTGCACTGAGTATTTTCTCGCCCTTTATCACTTCACCCGGTTGAGCCAGCACATATACAGATATTACGTCGTCAATTGCCACATCAGTGTTTTCTGGCTTTGAATTCACCTTCTCTACTTCAGGCTCACTTTCTGATGTTTCATCAACTGAAGTTTCTATGCTTAGTGGCTCGTTTTTTAACGGCTCTTCAAGAGCATCTTCTTCAGGGGGTTTATCTACAAGCTTTACATTTTCTGGTTTATTTTTTACCAGTTCTAATGGTTCATATTGAGTATCAGTATCAGTTACAGTTTCCGTTTCCGTTTCAAGACCTGTATTAATGTCATCAGTTTCTGTTGCGGAAAATTTAGCTTCATTTTGAGTTAATTGAGTAGCTGGCTCATCAGGTTCAGATGAAACCACACGCACAGGGCCTACTCCATGCATCCATTCATTTTCTGTATCTTTTTCAGCTGTAAATGAAGGAATATCATTTGATGTATTAAGAGGTGAATTGTATTGATCTTTTTTACTTCGCACGCGGCTAAAGAAATACACTGCAACGACTAAAATAATCGCAGCGCCTAATAAAATCCAACGTAAATATTCCATCTCCATGAATTAACCTTTACGCGCTTTCCACCATTTTCGCAGCTTCTTCGATATCGACAGAAACCAGACGTGATACACCCGCCTCACGCATTGTCACACCACTCATCGTTTGCGCCATCTCCATAGTCACTTTATGGTGGGTTATGAATATAAACTGTACTGTTTTTGACATAGCCTTAACCAGTGAACAGAAACGCCCTACATTTGCTTCATCTAATGGAGCATCAACTTCATCCAGCATACAGAAAGGGGCTGGATTTAACTCAAAGATCGCAAATACCAGAGCGACAGCTGTCAGTGCTTTTTCACCACCGGACATTAACTGGATATGACTAATACGTTTGCCCGGTGGACGGGCCATTACTACCACACCCGTATCGAGTAAATCATCACCGGTTAATTCAAGATACGCCTGACCACCACCAAATAACCGTGGGAACATTTCCTGAATTCTGGCGTTAACATGCTCATATGTATCTTTAAATTTAACACGGGTTTCTTTATCGATTTTTGCAATTGCCGCTTCCAGAGTCTCCAGCGCTTCAATAATATCTGCGTGCTGAGAATCTAAATATTCCTTACGTTTACTCTGCTCTTCAAACTCTTCAATTGCCGCAAGATTAATTGGACCAAGGCGAGAGATGCGCTGTGCAATTTCTTCAACTTTACGAGACCAGGCGTCAATGCTCGCATCTTCTCCTAACTCTTCAAGCAGGTCTTCTGCTTTAAAATCAGTTTCCGCCAGCTGCTCCTGAACAGTCTGACTGCGTACCTTAACTTCTGAAGTATTTAAACGCGCCTGCTCCAGGCTTGAACGAATCATCTGTGACTTTTGATCAAACTCATTTCGTTTCTGCTCAAGCTGACGCAAACTATTATCAATAGTTTCAACAGAACGTCGCGCTTCTGTTAACTGCTCTTCAACCTGCAGTCTTTCTTCTAGTAACGTTTCCAGTTCTTCCGCTTTATCTTCACCCGACTGTACAGTTTGCAGGCTTTCGGTTAATTCTTCACGACGCTGCTGTTGTGATTCTAACTGACGTGCCATACGCTCAATATTCTGTTCTAAATTTCGCTTTAATGTTCGGCGAGATTCAATTTGAATAGCTAGCTCATGAACAGACTCTCTCTCATTCTGAGCTTTACTCCGGGCTTCAATTAACTGATTTTGTAAACTTTCACGTTTGCCGGTTAACTCATCACGCTCACGAGAGAGTGACTCCATTTGCGTCATCGCTTCATTACGCTTACGACGCGCCTCTTCCATTTCATCTTGCTGGCGTTCAATATTTTTTGTTATTTCTACCGATTCTTCCTGCAGATTTTGGTTACGACTTAATAACTGTTCTAATTTTGACTGCCCCGAAGTTAACTGCGCCTGAATCTGTGCACACTGGCTATGGGTATTATTTAACTCTGCCTGCCATTGCTCACGTTGTTGTTCTAAATTTTGTAACTGGGCACGAGCATCCTGAATTTGAACTTCCAGCTCTTCAAGCGTCATATCCTGCTCTTCTAAGATTTGCTGGAGTTCTTTAATTTCCTGTTCACGTGCTAATACACCTGACTTTTCATCTTTATCGCGAGCCACTCGCAACCATGACTGACCTAACCAAATTCCATCAGCGGTAATAACTGACTCATTTGAATTCAATGATGCACGCATTGCTAAGGCCTGATTCAAATCATCAGCCGCTTTAACGCCATTCAAGATACCAGCCAATGAAACAGATGATTTAATTTTGCTGGATAAACTTGCGCTTTCTTCTTTAAGCGTTGCAGATACAGAGGTATCAAACAAATTCAGATTACCCTGATCTAAATCACCGAGTACCTGTGCCACACTATCCATGCCATCCACACACACCGCTTCAAGGTGTGAACCTAATACAGTTTCCGCGGCTTTTTCCCAGCCCGCATCTACTTCTATATTTTCGGCAAGACGAGAGTTATTAGATAAACCATGTTTTTCTAACCAACCACCAACAGCATTTTCATTTTTACCCAGGGCTGCTTTCTGTAAAGCTTCTAATGAAGCCAAACGTCCGCGGCTTTCGTTTAACTGGCGACGTAAATCATCTTCATCACGACCAAACTGAGTTGATTTCTCACGTTGATTTCGAATTTGCTCAATCACATCAGAAACTTTATCCTGCATTTCTGATTTTTTCATCTCTGCCGTTTCGCTTTGTTCGCGTAGTTGTTCTAATTCAATCTCTAGATCATCGCCAACAACTTTACGCTTTTCTTCTTCTACTTTTTCCTGACGCTGCTTTAACTGCAGTACGTGCTTCTCAAGCTGCTCCATACGAGTACGTTCAACTTGTGCAGTTTGCGAGGGCTGTGCAGCCTGTTCATTATGTTGATCCCAGGCACTTTGCCATTCCTGCATAGCTTGTTCTGCTTCATGCAAGTGCTCATTGACCGCCTGTTGTGATTCGCGCTGCATTTCAAGCTTCGGCTCTGCCTCACTCAACACCAGATCAATTTCTTCTAACTGTTCACGATCCGACTCTAACGATTGCTGAATTTCACCAAGCGCACTTTCCAATTCAGTTAGGTCATTTTGCTGACGACTAAGAATTTCTTTTTCATGCTGAATAGTTTGTTCAATCCGTGAAATTTCTGAACCCAAACTATAAAAACGTGCCTGCACCGCATTTAAAGATTCATTTTGCTCTACACGCTGTTCCCGAAGTGTCTCTAACTCGGATTCAACTGCACGCTGCTCAGCGATTACTTCCTGTAAACGGGTTTCCTGCTCTTCAATAGCCTGCTCACGGTTTTCCATCTGCCCGTGTAATTCTTTCCAGCGTAGTGCCAGGTGCTCAGCTTTTAGGCGTCGCTCGTCAATTTTAAGCTCTTTATACTTTTCAGCTGTGCGAGATTGACGCTGTAAACGCTCTAACTGTTTATCAATTTCTTCACGCAAGTCATCTAAACGTTCCAGGTTTTCACGTGTATGACGTATACGGGTTTCAGTTTCACGACGACGTTCTTTATATTTAGAGATGCCTGCCGCTTCTTCTAAAAATGACCGCAACTCTTCGGGTTTAGCATCAATTAAACGAGAGATCATGCCCTGCTCGATAATCGCATAGCTACGAGGGCCTAGACCAGTACCCAAAAACAAGTCTGCAATATCACGTCGACGGCACTTACTACCGTTTAGAAAATATTTTGACTGACCATCACGGGTCACCATGCGTTTAGCTGCAATCTCAGTGAATGTGGCGTATGGCCCTTCCAGTTTACCTTCACTGTTGTCAAAGATTAGCTCAACAGATGCCTGACCTACGGGTTTACGAGAAGAAGACCCACTGAAAATAACATCATCCATCGACGCACCGCGTAAGTGTTTAGCCGATGATTCACCCATTACCCATCTAACCGCATCAATGGTATTTGACTTACCACAGCCATTTGGTCCTACGATACCGTTTAGATTTGATGGAAACTCAATGGTGGTGGGGTCTACGAAAGATTTGAAGCCCGCCAGTTTGATTTTGCTTAAACGCATTTATAACCCGTTATTTAATTTTTTTATTTGATCTGATTATTCGACCTGATAACGCCATTAGCCTTGGACTAAAGTCCAACAACTAAATTTCAGGTTCAAGCCGCCTAGTATATCAATTTCATTGTATAATGCCGCCAAAATTTACACTTATATAGAGAAACTCATGAGCACACAGCCAACA